>OIZW01000055.1_pt1 | contig 114989 bp, 129 predicted proteins | sample 1588581 | NCBI WGS metagenome assembly OIZW01 (sample SAMN03283266) | human gut metagenome | biome: human-associated habitat; material: feces | host: Homo sapiens | place: USA | collected 2013 | reverse complement strand
CTTTTATCTACCCCCAGTTTAACTGGGGGTTTACTCATGCCTTTTCGGCGGACAATTGAAAAGCGCTTGGACTGTTTGGTTCCAAACGCTTTTTTGGTCCTAATTTTCATTCAGAGAAACAATGTACCGCTCCACCATCTCCGCCAGATTCCCGTTCGCTTTCAGACCGGGAGCAAGAGAAATGAAACGGAGACTGAAATCCTCATCTCCGCGGGGAGGTATTTCTTTCGGAAAAACCGCCCACACTTCTTTTACAGGACGGCTGTTCCTGATAGAATCGCTTTCTTCCATGCCGCGGTAAAATTTCGTATTCATATCGCGGTACGCGTTGAACTGGGTACGGATGCCTACACTTCTTGCCGCGTCGCGCCACAGGAAAAAAATGTCCCGGTATTTAAAATCTGCCACGAGAGAGCCATAATACGCTCCGTTCCGATAGTAGTCCATGCGGAGATCGGGACGGCGGTGGACATTATTCGTATAGAGGGGATCCGTTTCCCTGTCGGTGTCCGATGCATGCTGGGGCACAGTGCCGTCATAAATGAGACGGATCTTTTCATCATTCCTTGACAGAGTAATTTCCGTTCCTTCTTCCAGGCTGGACAGACGGTACTTCCCGTCTTCCTGCACCACGGCAGGGCCCGTCGCCAGCTCCCACCCCTTTTCTTCCAGCGCCTTGATGAATTGGAGGAAACACCAAAGTTCGTACAGTTTGTCTGTCCTCTTCCACTGGAATTGATAGAAAGATGATACGGAAAGACTATCGGCAGGATTTTTCAAATTTCTGTACAGCCTGTACAAAAGGGAATAACGGGGGTCAAGAAAAACAGTCATGGGCAGTGTTTCGGGCATTCCGCTTTCTGCTTCATGAAACCAAGTCGCCTCTGCCACCATCCGGATAGCATTTCGTATATGCACCGCCCGGGCCCGGTATTTCTCAAAATGAGAAAGCGCATTGGCCCCGTTTTTAAAATCTCGGTTTTTATAGTACCCCGCATTGGCATCCTGTACTTTTCCCAGCCGCCGCGCATGATCGTCAATTTCCTGTACAAAAGAGCGGAGATTTTCATCCAGCTTTTGTAAAATAGCTTTGGCAAAACGATTCTCCGCCACGTTCCAGGTCACTTCCGAGCAAATGACAGGCAGGACGGGCGTCCCTTCCCGCGACTTTCCCGACGCATAGCGGATATGGGCGCCTGCGGCATCCCGATTGTTCCTTACGACACCCTGTTTGCGGACAATGCGGGAATTTGCCGTACGCGCCAGTTCCCCCAGCACCTGCACGACACGGTCCGACTCTTCGCTGATGGCATAGAAACGGAGCAGCATGGCAGATTTCAGCCCCAGTTCGCCTTCCATGGAACGGGAAATATGGATACTCCGTTTCATAAAATCGAAGGAAAGATCTTTTATTTCCTCTACCAGTTCCTCACGCATAGCCTGCCAGCTCTGCCGTCCCATGAACTTGGGGGTGATTTCCAAAAGCCCCCGCCATATTTTTCCCGCGCCTGTCACGGTAATCACATAGTAACCGGGAACAAGCGGGAAGTCTCTCCCCTCAAAAAGAAGGAACGGTTCTCCTTTCCATCCGGGGCGGAGATAACTCTGTCCGTCAATCTTTTCCGCATGGGGCAGCGTCACCACATCGAGCCCGTCCATGGTAAAACGGAAATCGGGAGGCCCGTCGAAGCGGAGCCAGATATCCTGATTTTCCACGAGGCTCACACCGGCGGCTTCTTCCAGAACTGCTTCTTCTCCATTTACAAACCGGATAAACGGGTAAACACGGCCGCCGTCGCCTTTTGTAATGAAAGAAAGCCTGAAGGGCAGTTTCTTTTCACGGCGGTTCCTTCTCCCCGGTGAAAATATCCGGTTCCGTCTTTCTCCTGACCGTTCAGACCGTGTAATCATACAAATTCAGTTCCTGTGCTTTGGCACGCAAGGCACGTCGTGATTCCTCAAAATCAGAAAGATCGGAAAAATTATCGAGTACCTTGACTAAACGGCCTTCCACATCGCCTTTATCGGAGAGAGAAAGCAAAGCAGACAGCTGCTGGGCGGAGCCGCGTATTTTAGTAAGTATTCTCTGTACCAGTTGGCAGTCCAGTCCTGCCTCCCGATCGAAACCATCATTTTCGGGAATATTCTTTAAGTACCTGTCCATCTGGCGCGCCACGCGGAAACCGATACACCCCTGGACACCGCCTTCCCGAAGAGCATCATTCAGCGTATCAAGGAATTCCAATTCCCGCGTCGTGAGTTCCATATCCCCCGTTTTCCGGTAACTTTCAAACTGGGCAAAGGATATCTCCTTCAGATCCGGTATTTCCGCCTTTTCAACAGTGAGCCAGTCGCTGAACCGTTCCTGGTGGAGAGTGATCATGTTCGCTCGGTCGAGGATCTTATCGGAAAAACGGTACGTCGATTCATCCACGTTCACCGTACCGGTGAAAATGACATTTCTTCCGATGGAAATTTCCGCGGGATAGGCGTCTCCATTATAAAGACGCCCCTGGAGCGACGGATTATACAGGCGGATAACCGGATCCCCCTCTTTTTCCAGTACGGAAATAAATTGGGCAAAGTAATGCTCCGCTCTGGCCAGGTTCATTTCATCAAAGCAAACGATATACATTTCCTCCGGATGCCTTTCCGCATCAAGAAGAAGCTCCGCAAGGCCCGTGTCGGCAGGGCGGTAAATCATATTTTTCATATCCGCATAGCCGAGGATATCTCCGTCATCCATCCATGACGGGCGGACAGGCACGACAGCGATGCGGTCATCAGGCAGCCCCAGGGCTTCGCCGTAAAGACGGACAAGGCGTGATTTCCCTGTGCCACTCATCCCCGACAGGATCGTCAAGCGCGAAGATTTCACGGAAATGTGGAAATTAATCAGATCTTTTTCCGCATACAGAAGTCCTTTTGAAGAAGCAAGCGCGGAAAGGCGGTTCAGGAATTCATCTTCCCTGTCCGGTTTTTCTTCTGTTTCTTCAGACATTTCTATTTCTTCCACTTTCTCATCGATGGCCGGTTCTTTCTCTCCGGCAGTTACGCTTTCAGAAGTGTCTTTTTTCAAAAGGGAAGGCAGGATATTTCCCAAACCTGCAGGCGTTTCCGCGGCAGACACAAAAGATATTGCCGGCCTTTCTTCAATACCGCGGGCGGATAAGATATCCCCATCAGTCGGCACTTCTTCCATGCCCTCTTTCAAGTGTCCGATATATTCAAAAGGTACGAACCAAAGGGGTGAATTGGCACAGCGGAGAACGTGGCCTGCCATGATTTCGTCGGAGATATCAATCACTTTGTACCCGAGACGGCCTCCGTGAAAATACGCGCCGCCCTCATCAATGACCGTCTCTTCAAAAGCATCGCCATCCAAAGGTGCAAAAAGAACAAAGTCGCCCAACTTTCCGTCGTACCGCTCCGCAGCCGCAGCAATGAAGTAAGGCGTAAAATCATTGTTCCAATATTTTTTTGACAGGCCGGGTATAGGCTTCCCCTCCAAAAGATGGCGGCAGAACTTATTAATATCCCCTTCCAAAGCAGGCTCTCCCTGCCGTCCAAAAGCAGGAACGGGACGGTAATCTTCATCTTGTTCCATGAAAGGGGTGCGTCCTTCCTTTTTCAAATCATCAAGGACGAAAAACTTATTATTTCTAAGAGCAGGCGTGAATGTCACGAAAGAACCGCCCAGATCTTCCTGCAATCTGGCAAGCGCCTCCTCTTCACCGGCAAAAGCATTGAAACCGTAGCCGCTGCGGCTCATAAATCCGGTAAAGCCGAACCGCGGGCCTTCTCCCATTTCAGGCGGCAGCGATGACAAAGGATCAACAAAAAAGCGGTAATCCTTCACTCCCGCCCGCGGCGTAGATCCCTTGACAAGGGAACGGACGCGGCCGAGAACTTTCCCTTCTGCCTGCCGAAGAGGGAAAGCGGAATTATCCGCCGTAACATTCGGGGTAATAAAATAAGCCATATAAAATTCCTCTTTTCTTGCATAAATAAAAGGTGCACGAAAATTCGTGACAAATACTAAATGGATCAGCTCATGATCCGTGGAAAGAATCCTTTCCTTTAATGATATATCAGATCTCCCTGATACATTTTCATTCTACCATAAAACCGATCTTTCCCACTATTTTATTTTCCTTACACGGACACGCCCCGTGTACATGGCTACCGTAATCATCCGCCCGTATTTCCCATTGTCGGTGGTCAGAAATATATTATATTCTTCTCCCGTTCCCGCGAAACCGTCTTTCCGGAAACGGAGCGAGGTCTTCCCTCCGTCCACGCGGATCCCTTTGGGCAGATATCCTTTCGGATTCACGCGCTCCGTCCCTTTCCTCGTGTAATACCGTCCCGTGCCGTCAGTCATCGTTTCACAAAAGAAAGTGAGCCCTTCCGACATAGAAGGATAATCGGCCGACTCATTTTTCGCAAGGATTTCCACCTGCCGTATCGCCGAAGCCACTTCCTCCGCTGCCAGTTCCAGCCTTTTCTCGCTCCGCCATCCCGTGTACAGAGGGATCACCGCCAGCGCCGCAAGCGATAAAATAACCGAAACCAGAAGAGCCTCAAATAAAATAGTGCCACGATGGAAAGAACGGAAGCTGAAATACTTCCGCGCCATACGCCGCCACACCTCCCAACGCGATGAACGGGCAGAAAGGAATCCCCTCCCTGCGGGACATTCTGCCAAGGAAAAGAAGCACCATGCCTGCAATAGCCGCGGAGGAAGCAGAAAGAAACAGGAAAAGCGGTACGGAAACCGGCGCAAGCCATAATGCAGCCGCACCTGAAAGAAATATGTCTCCCGCCCCCATGGCATGCTTTGCCAGCAGAAAGAGAAGCCCGTACAGGCCAAGAACAAAAGCGCAGGATATAAAACCATCCGCCAGACGGCTGTAAAAAACATTGTGCCCCAATCCTGCCACAGCAAGGAAAACGCTCCAATAATCAGAAACATACCCCGTCTTCCAATCTTCCCAGGCAGGCGGAAGCAAAAGAAGCGTCAAAGAAACGAAAGGGCTCCGGAAGAAAACCGCCAAAGCAGCAAGAAAGAAACAACATAAACCGAGAGGAGACACAAATTTCTCTCCCCAAAAATGCTTCTCTCTTTTTATTTCCCCGCAAGCCGTTCTTTCCCACTCATCCGCTTCCATATATCCTCCCGCGCACCGCTCCAATCCCCTGTGTCCTCTCATCATTCTACGTCCAGTATAGGAAATATAAACCGATTATTCAAGCCGCCGGCTCTTCCCTGAAACTTGAAAAATCGGGTCAACGTGCTAAGATGGATACATCTATTAAAAGTATTTAACCGTCACACAGGGAAATCATGAATGCAGAAATCATAAAACAAGCGGCAGAAAAAGAAATCGCCTGCCATCCGGATCAAAAGAATATACGATTTAAAATCGATGATACCATTTTCTGGATCAAAAGAAAGTACAGCAATAAAAGAAACCGGCTGGTAAAACAGCCTTCGGAAACGGAATTTCTTTTCGAAGTCGCCCGGATTTCCATCGCCGCGAAAGCATGCCCCGGGCTCGTTCCGCAAATCGAAGTTCTCACATCCGAATACATGGTCACCCGTGACGGCGGCCCCACGATAGAAGATTGGATGGAAGATCCTGATTTCACCTTTGAAGAAAAAAAGAATCTTCTCTACCGCATAGGCGCGTCTCTTGCCGCACTCCACAATGCAGATGTCATCCACGGCCGTCCTGCGCCGCGGGATATCCTGTGCAGCACCGGCGGAAAAATCACGTTTCTCGACTGGGAAAGCCGGCGCTACTGCAGCAGGAAAGAAACACAGAAAATACAGGATTTCCTTCTTCTTCTCCACGGAATCTGCAGAATAAACTACGCAGAAGAAAGAGACTGGCTGGATGCCATTGAAAAAGGCTATACCGATACAGATAAAAATGGGATAAAAGAAAAAGCGGTCCGCTTCCTCCGCTCCCACCCCTTTATCGGCATGCTTACCAAAAAACTCCACCGCTTCCATATGACAGACGTGGAAGCCGCAGAAAAACTCTACCGCCGTTTTGGCTGAAAAATACATTCTAGAAATGTTAAAACGCCGCCCTGGCCGTCAGACCTGAATCTGACCTTCAGAGGCGGTTTTTATCCGGCATAATAATTATCTCTTATACCCCGGACACACTTTCCGCACCCAGTTACTCAGAGCAGGAGCAAGAATGCTGTGTGAGAAAGACAGGAAGCGAGACAGTGACACAGAGCAAAGAATCCATTACTTTGATGGCGTCTTACCGTTTCCCGTCATTCAGAGCTTTGGCAAAAATGTTTTATGAGAAAAGCGGGAATCAGCAATATGACACAAAGCGAAGAATCTGTTACACTGATGACATTTTACCGCCTTCCTCCTCACGGTAATAGATCCTTCACGTTCGTTCAGGATGACGCTTAAAGTTTCCCTCATTATGACGCTTTCCATTCCCTATCGTTAGTGACGCGCTTCCCCTAAATCGTCATTCAGAACGGAGGTAAGAATGCTGTGTGAGAAGGCAGGGAAGCGGAATAGTAGCACAGAGTGAAGAATCTATTACTCGGATGACATCCTACGGCTTTCTTCACCATGGTAATAGATCCTTCGCTGCCGCTCTTAGCTCCTAGCTCCTAGCTGCTAATTCTTAGCGTCTAGCTGCTAGTTGCTAACCGCTAATAGCTAATGACTAACAACTGACGGCTTGATACCCTATCCATAAAAAAGAAAGTCTATCGGTTTGATATATCCGACAGACTCTCTGATTTCGACAGCAAAACAGGCTTGCTATTTCCTGTTTTCAGTCATACTGCCATACTCCCCTTAATTCGGGAAGAAAGGCCATACCACGGGGATTACCACAATGGATACCACGAGGCAGATGACGACAAGACCAGTGCCGCACTTGACGAAGTCCATGAAGGAATACTTGCCCGGGCCGAGAACGAGAGTATTCGGCGGAGTACCTACAGGACTTGCGAAAGCACAGGAGGATGCGATAAGAATCGCCATGAGAACAGCCCGCGGAGACGCGCCGACCTGGGCTGCCAAAGCGATGCCTACAGGGCAGAGGAGTGCTTTGGAAGCGGTATTGCTCATGAACTGCGTCAGGACAACGGCCAGGATGAAGAGCACCGCGGTGATGACATAGGGAGACGGATTTCCGCCGAGAGCCGCCACTGTATATTCCGCAATGAGTTTGCCCGCGCCGGAGGTATTCATAGCGCTCGCCAGCGGAATCATACCGGCGAAGAGGAAGATGGTAACCCAGTCAATGGAATCATACGCCTGGCGTTCGGAAAGGCAGCCGGTGATGACACAGAGAAGAGCGCCGATAACCGCCGCGATTTCCAGAGGTACGAAGCCTGTCGCCATGGTGATAATTACACCGAGCATGATCATACCGCAGATGATTTTCTTTGTTTTAGATGTTTCATTGGCTTCGATTTCCTGTTCCACTTCATCCACATTAAAATCATCGGCGTCTGTCTTAGGCAGCAGGTGGCGTCCGATGAATACCATGTAGAGAATGCCTGCCACGGTAATCGGTACACCGATCCAGGCATATTCAAAGAAACCGAATTGAAGATCCCCCATGCCCGCCGCTTTCAGGGCTACGTTGGCGATGATGTTCGGAGGGGTACCGATGAGGGTGCAGGTACCGCCGAGACCCGCTGCAAAGGCAAGAGGCATCATTTCACGGGAAACGGGAATGTGCGCTTCTTTACAGATACCGATAACCACCGGAATAAGGCACGCTGTGGTTCCCGTATTGGACAGGAAGGCAGACATGACAGCAGCAATAACCATAATGCCGACCATCAGTTTAATTTCCCCTGTACCGAAAAGTTTGACGATCTGCCCGCCGATATCCTGGGCAAGACCGGTATAAAACATGGCGGCGCCTACGATAAACATACCGCCGAAGAGGACGACCGTCGAATCGGCAAGTCCCAGAAACACCTGTTCAATCGGCACAAGGCCCAGCAGCCAGCAAAAAATAGCGGCGAAAACCGACGTCACCGCCAGCGGAAGTTTTTCCGTAACAAAGAGGACTGCCACGACGGCAAGAAGACAAAGACACTTCACTGCCGGATCCATCATCATAATCATTTCCATAAATTGAATACTCCCCCAATCCTGTAAAAGCAATGGTAAATTGTAAGCATGAAATAAGTCATAAAAGTGCAGTAATCACCAAGACGTTTTCTGAACTATTTCCTACCTGCAGGGTTACTCCTCCTCCAAAGGAGGAATGGTTCCGCCCGCCTCTTCTGCCGCATTTACCATTTCTTCGGACAAGGATTTCCTTTCTTTGATATCGGGACGATAATACTTTTTATCCACCTTCTTCAGGAATTCACGAATCTTACGTTTTTCCTCTTCTTCCATTTCCATGCAGCAACCTCCTTTCCGTTCGGGACTTTAGGAAATACGGAACCGCCATTTTCGCAAGGTTCCATCAGTTCGTCATAAGAAACATGCCGGCAGAGGCTGCCATGCACTTTAACCACATCCTTTTTCAAAGCAAACCGATTAATTCCGGATCACTGCGGAGTGGTTTTCTGCCGTTGTTCCTTTGGCTGGTAAAAGATTAACATTTATTCTAAAATATTAAAAATATCTTATAAGAATATTTAGATATGCCTCACAAAGAAGTTATTCCTGTTTTTCCTTTTTAATATGAAATATAAGCAACAAAATATGGATCCTGAAAAGCCCGCTTCCCTTTCCTGCAGGGAATAAACCGCTCTTTCGCTCTACTAATTATTCTTTAATATTTTTTATTTCCACATCAGAATAAAAATTATTTTCTCTTTGCCATTAGTCATTAGTCATTAGCTGTTAGTCATTAGCTGTTGGCTCTTAGCTATTAGCAGTTAGCAGTTAGCAACTAGCAGCTAGAAGCTAGCTCCTATTATACATAAAACATTCCTCATCACTGATGCAGTGGCTGGAGGATACTGGCTCGCCGCAATGACTCTAATCGCAAAAAACTTCCGGTACGTTCCGTTTTCCTCACCACGACAGCAGGTCCTTCGCTCACACTCTGGATGACGCCTTACCGTCCCCGGTCATTCTGAACGGTGGCAAGAATGCTTTGTGGAAAAGACGGGAAGCAGCAATATGACACAAAGCGAAGAATCTATTACTCGGGTGACATCTTGCCGTTTTCCTCACTACGGCGGCAGATCCTTCTTTGGCACGCTGAATGACGATCAGCGTCTCCTGTCATTATGACGACTTCTTTCGCCACCCCGGCAATGCGGGCAAGACCGTTAGAATGATTTGTGCCGGTGCCCGCCTATTTCCTAAATAAGCAAACAAAAAATGACCTGCACAAGCAAGCCATTTCGCTAAAGGGACAGATAATAAAATCGAATCTGGGAAGGTGAGAGCCGATCCGATATTATTTTGTCACAAGAGATAATCTGATTCTTTCTGCATGACGGGCGAGTTCCGATTTGGTCACGGGCGCCCCCTGGATATAATCAGTGAAATCTTTTCCCTTCTCACCTAAATTCGGGAATAATTTCGCAGCGTCAAGACGATGGCGCAAAATTCTGCCAAAAGCCTGTTTTTTCTGAACTGTCATGATAATTCTCCTCTCTGTTTCGGAAACAGCAAACTCAGTACATTATGCAAATCTATTCGGCCGGCAGCCTTTCTTATGTCTATACAGTACACCAGGCAGAAAGAAAATAAAAATACCCGATTGGAATTTGAAATATTTCTTATTAGAAATTTTCCCATTTTTGCATACTTTTTATTGACTTGCAATTAATAATATACTAATCTATATAAAGACACAGCAAACCCTGATAAATGCAAATTCGACCGGCATCGAAACGAAAAAGAGGAAACTTTTTCCATTGCATTGAAAAGGAGTCTACTCATGGAAATAGATAATTACAGAAATTTTCTGGCTATCGTGGAAGCAGGCAGCATGACGTCCGCTTCTGAATTTGTCCATATCGCCCAGCCGGCGCTTTCCAAACAGCTGAAATCGCTGGAAGGATATTTCGGTACAAAATTGATTATCACCACAAGAGGAAGCAAGCATCTGATCTTAACGGATGCAGGAAAAATCCTCTACCACAAGGCGAAGTATATTTGTTCACTGGAAGATATGGCACGGATTGAAATTGATGACATCAGCGATGGAAACCGGGGCACGCTGCGTATCAGCGCTGCCAATTCCCGTTCATCCATTTTCATTAAGACCTGTCTGGAACCATTCCATGACTTATTTCCGAATGTGGTTTATGAAATTTACGAAGGCAGCGTAAATGAGCAGTCACAGCAGCTTCTTTCCGGTATCACGGAACTGGGCATTTTAAGTGTGCCCCTGATCCATCAAAATGATTTTGAAATCTTATTCCAAAGAGAGGAAGATATATGCGCCATTTTCTCGAAAAATTCCAAATTCCTCACCGATATCGGCAATAAGGAAACGGTTTCCATTAAAGATCTGGCCTCTCTGCCGCTCTGTGCATCCGCAGGCTGCAATCTGATCATGAACAAAATTTTTAAGGCACACAATTTAAAGCCGAATATTCTCAGCATCTGCACGACAAGGACCGCGGCACTCCAATGGGCGGAAGATGATTACGGCGTAAGCCTAGTTCCCATCGAACCGGGGGAGGACATCGGCTGTCATTTCACCTGCCGCCGTATCGAGGAAGCCGACACAGAGCTGTACAAAACGGTGGTCAAGGTCAAAGGCCGTCCCCTCTCCGTCATCGCGCGGAAGTTCCTCAAGTTCTATTCTGAAGCGCGCCATTCCCAAAGAGTGGGAAAGCTCAGCACGATGCTGTAAAGAAATACAAGGATTACGGGACATCATGCCCACCTTTTAATCGTAAACAAGAAGTATAAAAAGGAAGTGCGTAAGTTATCGGCATCCGACTTACGCACTTCCTTTTTGTCCTGTTTAAATCTCTTACGATGCCAATCTGAAAAGATTTCCCACTTTTCATGGCAATACAGGGTTTTACATAAAGCAAAACACCTTCCTCCCTATCTTGGGAAAAGAAATACAACTTCTTTCTTTATATATCAGTATTCTTTTTCCTCCGATTATCCGTAATATTATTATTGTCTGTCACCGTCTTATCTGTTTCCAGGCCGGCAGCAGGGATTCCGTTTACAGGCGGCATAGCGTTCCGTTCTCTTCGATATTCTTTTTCAAAATAAAAATAGGTTCGTTCCAATCCTTTCTGCCAATCCGTTTCCGGTGCCCAGCCGAGATATTTTCCCGCCATCTGGCTGCACAATGCCGAGCGGAAGATATCTCCTTCTCTTGCCGCGGCATGGCAGATCGGCTTTGACAAGCCGGACAGCCGGAGCAGCCGGTCCGCTGCATCCTTGACTGTCACTTCGCGTCCGGTGGACAGATTGCAGGTGATATTCGCCGTTTCCGAAAACAGCGCTTTCCGTATGCCGTTGGCAATATCTCCAGCGTAAATGAAATCCCTCGTCTGCTGTCCGTTTCCATAAATGGCCGGCGATTTCCCTTCCGCCAGCTGTCTGGCAAAAACACTCACTACGCCGCCTTCCCCGCCGTTTCCCTGCCGTTCGCCATACACATTGGCAAAGCGGAAGATGACATAGGAAAGGCCGTAAGCTTTCTGATAGAGGCGGATATAATTCTCACAGGTCATTTTAGACAGTCCGTAAAAAGATACCGGGCGGAGCGGCTCCGTTTCCCTCACAGGAAGGCACTCCGGAGCAATATCTCCGTAAACGGCGGCCGAAGAAGAAAAAATGATCCGCTTCACACCGTACTTCCTCGCCGCTTCCAGGATATTCACCGTGCCTTCTATATTATCTTCCATATCTTTCTTCGGATCCTCCATAGAGGCAGGTACCATGGTCTGCGCCGCCAGGTGGACAATGGCATCGAAGTGTCCATTTTTCACCACGTCCCGGGCCAGCGAGCTTTTGACATCACAGCAGACGAAATTTGCATCATCCGGTATATTTTCCAGCCTGCCGGCGGACAAGTCATCCAATATGGTAACTGTCTCGGAGGATAGCAGCCCAGTCAAATGGGAACCGATAAATCCGGCCCCTCCTGTAATCAGAATTCTCATCACTTGCACTTCCTTTCACTTCAATAATCTCGGTGTCTCCCATTTCCGTACAGGGCGATACAACAATAAAATATCCGTCTTTATTGTCTTTAAGTTTTTCCTCAGAATAGAACGGCATCACATTTTTGGCGTTCCAGGAAAGCGTTCCCGGTTTTAACCTGTCTATCTCATCTGCTGATGCCAGACGGTAAATTATTTTTCCGCTGTAAAAAACAGTTGATGTCCGGTACTTATTTTCATAAACGATGATTTTATTTCCCGTATCCATAGATGCCAGCGCGGTTCCCGGCCCTTTTCCCGACCGCATGTATGTCAGAACGGGTACAACGGTCAGCACCAGAAGTGTATATACAGCGCCTGTCATCAGCGCTTTGCGCCCCACTGCCATATCATATCCGGCAAGAAGCTTTGCCGTAAGGATGGCAAAGGCAAAAAGAGAAGGAAACGTATAGGTCGTATACTTGGTGGCAATCAGCTGGAAAACAAGGAGAACCGTCACTCCCCAAACCAGAAGGAACTGCGTTGCCGTATCCGCTCGGGCAAAAGAAAGTCCGTGTTCTTTCCGTTTTCGGAAAAGGGCGGGAAGCATGAAGAAGCTCCAAGGGAAAAAACCGGCGAAGTACATGGCAATGTAGAACCACCAGTGGGCGGTACTCTGATGCTCCGCCACCGTGGCACGAAGATAGTTATGGACACCGAAGAAATTCAAAAGGAAATCGGTGCCGTGACAGACGGTCATGTATATGTACCACGGCGCGCAGAGAAGAAGAAATAACACCATGCCGGAAATCAGACGGACGTGGAGCATTTCCCTCAGATCCCGCCTCCATAAAAGGAAAAGGATTGCCGAAAGCCCCGGCAGCGCCAGCCCGATCGGACCCTTTGTCAGAACCGCCAGCGCCGCCGCTGCATAGCAGAGGAAATAGTACTTCCTGTCTTCCCGATAGCCCAGATAGAAGGAAGCAATGGAAACACTCATAAAAAAGAAAAGCGCCACATCGGTGACCACTGCCTTGGACAGGAGCCAGAACTCCAAAGATGTTCCGAGGATCAAAGCCGCCGTCCAGCCTGTTTTCCTGTCATAAACCTTGGAGGAGAACCAGAAAGTATACAGCACGGACGCCACACCGAAAACAGCCGACGGAAGGCGCGCCGCAAATTCATTAAAACCGAAAGCGGCAAAAGACAATGCCAGTTCCCAATAAAAAAAGATCGGCTTGTCATACCAGTAATGTCCATAAATCCGCGGCGACATCCAGTCCCCGGACAGCACCATTTCCCTGGCGGTAAGCGCATAATTGGATTCCGCCGTGTCCGTCACGGCAGCCAGCTCGTTTCCCGCAAGAAACAGCAGAGCAAAGACCGCCGCCAGAAACAGATACGGATGGCTTTTCATTTTTTCCTTCATAGATTTCATTTCCTTTCTTGTTCTCTATGGATACGATACCTGAAAACCATGAACGCATCTTTATCCGTTTTTAAACAAAAATTAAACTCTTCCTTTTTCTATTGAAGGAGTCTATCATTTGAGGTAGGGTAAAAGCAGAAACTATACAAGGAGAAACTATGACTGTAAAAAGCCGGCTGCTTATTTCGCACCTCATCATGTTTATCGTGCCTATTTTCATGGCTGTCATCGTCGCCGCCGTTATGCTGGCCGGCGCCCTAATCTTGAGCCGCGGCAATAATTATCTGTATCTGGAAAATATATCCAAGTGCACGCGTGCCGCCGAAATTTCCTGCCATATCTTTTTTCACGGCAATCTGGAACATCCGGAAAATTCCGCCGGCCGGTGGCTGATTTCCCTCCTGTCCCCAAAGCAGAATCTTATTCTCTTCACCAAAGGAAAAGATCCCATTTACACCTACGGAAACAAAGACTATCTGGCACAGCTCTCCCGGATTCCGCCGGATTCCGACTGGGAGGAACGGGAAAACGGGCGGACAGGTACCTATATCCGTGCCGAAGATGAATCTTTCTATTATGCCAGGAAGATGACCCGCAAAGATACACCTTACTATTTCTACTTCATCTCCAATCATGTCTACCGGGCGTACAATCCGGGCGATGAAGCGGTGGAGCATCTGTTTGAAACCACCATGTGGAGCATCGGAGGCATCATTCTGCTCATCATCCTTCTGACGAGCCGTTTCCTTTCCTCTTTTATGATCCGCCACATTGTCCCGCCGCTGGAAACATTGAAGCAGGGCGCGATGGAAGTGCAGGAAGGAAACCTTTCCATCCGGCTTGTCCACAAGGGAAATGATGAATACCGCCCCGTCTTCCGCGCGTTTAATCTGATGACGGAAAAACTCTCCCTGTCACTTACGGAACGGGAAGAAGAAGAACGGAAACGGAAAGAACTGATTGCCAGCATCTCCCATGATATCCGCACGCCGCTGACCGTTATCAGGGCCTATGCGGAAGGCCTACGCGACGGCGTAGCGGACACGGAAGAAAAGAAAGAGAAATATTTGTCTGTCATCTGCCGGCGCGCTGATGATCTGGACCGCATGATCAACCAGCTTTTTGATTTATCCAGGCTGGACATCGGCACCAAAGCCTACACGGAAGAAACTCTCGACCTTTCCACCGTGCTTCATGACTTCATAGAAGAAAACCGGAATTCTTTCAAAGAGAAGGGACTCGTCCTGTCGGCAGAAACAGCGGAACATGTCCCCATCAGGGGAAGCCGCCTCCTTTTAAACCGCATCTTCATGAATCTGGCATCCAACAGTGCCAAGTACAAGACCGCCGGGGAAGGCCATCTTTTCCTCCATTTGGAAAAAGGAAACAATGAAGCTGTCCTGACCGTCACAGATGACGGCCCCGGTGTACCGGAAACGTCACTCCGCCATCTGTTCGAAGCCTTTTACCGGACCGATAAGGCCCGAAGCCGTACGGAAGACGGCAGCGGTCTCGGCATGACCATCGTCCAAAAAGCCGTACGCCTCATGAACGGCACGGTAACTGCCGAAAACGTCATACCCCATGGCTTATGCGTAGAAATAAAAATACCGCTCGCGGGAGAAAGTAAAACATGAAAAAGATTCTTATCATTGAAGACGACAGCGCCATTGCCGAAATTGAAAAAGATTATCTCACGCTTTCCGGTCTGGATGCGGCAATCATCACTGACGGAAAAAAGGGGCTGGAAGAAGCGCAAAGCGGCCTTTACGACCTGATCCTCCTGGATCTGATGCTCCCCGGCACGGACGGCTTTTCCATCTGCCGCAGGCTGCGGGAACGGCTGGATATTCCCATCCTCATCGTCAGTGCCAGAAGAGATGACATTGACAAAATCAGAAGTCTCGGATTCGGCGCCGACGATTACATCGAAAAACCATTTTCCCCCGCGGTACTGGCCGCCCGCGTAAAATCACAGCTTGCCCGTTACGAACGACTGAAAGGAACGGCAAAGGAAAATACCGGCATCATCACGATCGGTGATATTACTTTAAACTCGTCCACCCGCATCGTCACCGTCCGGGGAGAAAACAAACTGCTTCCCAACAAAGAATTCCAGCTGCTTGAATTCCTTATGATTAACGCGGATATCGTTTTCAGCCGGGAGACCATCTACAACCGCATCTGGGGCATGGAATCCTTCGGCAATACATCCACCGTCCCCGTCCACATCAACCGCATCCGGGACGCCATCGAAAAAGACCCCGCCGATCCCCAGCATATCCTGACCATCTGGGGCGTGGGATACAAGTTCAGGCCATAACCGGTCCTTCCTATGCAAAAAGCCCGTGCAGGATTTTCCCTTACAGGCTTTTTTATTTCGTTTCCAAAAGTATGAAATCAAGTATACTGCCGCGGTATCAATTATAGGAAAAGCCGTGAGGATCTTTCATTCTTTTTCCTCACGGCTTTTCAATTTACAGGTTCCAATACTTGGGCATGTATTTCTCTTTGAACAGGTTGATGGCAAAATTATCGGTAAGCCCGCTGATGTAATCTCTGGCAGCCAAGGAAATATTTCCCTGCGCCAGTTTTTTCTGCTTCTCCGGCAGCTCATCAGGATGGCTCATGTACCATTCATAAAGCATGACGACTACGCCATGTCCCCGTTTCCGATCGGGGATGAGCGGCTGTGACATGTAGACCCGGTCAAACATGAAGGACCGGAATTCAAGAAGGACTTCGTCCCCTTCTTTGTCCATGTGTATGGTATCTTCATCCATGGAATTTTCCACCAGATTCTGTACCATAGCTGTAATCATGGAGGAGTGGGTCGTCCCCAGCACGCGGCGGACACGGTCGGGCAGTTCCTTTGCCGAGATGAGCCCCATATTTTCCGCGTCATCATAGTCATGGCAGAGGTAGGCGATACGGTCGGCGTACTTGATGAGCCCGCCCTCCAGCGTGTGCGCTTTAAGATCGCCTGAATGATTGAGCATGCCGTCTTTCACTTCCTCGGTCAGATTGAGTCCTCTGCCGTCATTTTCAAGACATTCCACGATGCGCACGCTTTGCTCATTATGCTCGAAATGTCCGCATACGTCGCGGAGTGCCTGCTCTCCCACATGTCCGAAAGGGGTGTGTCCCAGGTCATGACCCATGGCGATGGCTTCTACAAGGTCTTCATTCAGCCGCAGGGCGCGGGCCATCGTACGGCCGATCTGCGCCACTTCAAGGGTATGCGTCATGCGTGTCCGGTAATGGTCGCCTTCAGGCGCGATATACACCTGTGTCTTATGTTTCAGCCGGCGGAAAGAATTGCTGTGGAGAATACGGTCCCTGTCGCGCTGAAATTTCGTGCGCATGGGATCTTCCGTTTCCTCCCTGCTTCTTTTTGCGTCCGCGGAAAAAGCCGCTTTAGGACTCAGAAGTTTCTTTTCCAGCTCTTCTGTACGTTCACGGATCAGCATGGTCGCTCCTTTCTCGATTCATCACTTCTCTGTCTTTTATTGTATCACATGTTTTGAGAAAGACTTTCAAGAAATACGCGGACCGCCTTCCGGTAAGCATCGCCGTTTACCGCCATTTCCATGGTGTGGCCCGCGCCGTCAAAAATAAAAAGTTCCTTTTTGCTGCTTCCTGATGCCTGCAGCAGTTCCTCTGCCGTCTTCGGCGGAATGAGTGTGTCCGCGCCGCCGTGGAGAAAAAGGACAGGCGCTGTCATACGTCTGACCGCCTCCAGCGGATCTATGTCGGACAGTGTCTTTCCGCCCCTCAGCCACAGGACGCTTTGGAAAAAAGGCTCCACGAGATCCATCCCCCACAAAAACCGGGGATCGCCGGTATAGGCGGAGATCTTGTCCTTCCCCAGTTCCATCATGCCCCCATAAGCACTGTCAGCCACATAGAAAGAAATATTTTTCCCTCTTTCCGTTCCGCTGTAAATAAGAGCCATCGCCGCGCCAAGCGAAATCCCATGCATCCCGATTTTCACGCCGCCGTCCTTTCCTCTCAGCCACTCTGTCCAGGCATCAAGATCGTCTGTTTCACGAAGACCCCAGGTGGTATGGCTGCCGCCGCTTTCTCCGTGGCCCCGCTGGTCGATGAGGAGGACATTATACCCCATATCCCGATACATATCCACATAAGGGATGCACATGGAGCGATTCTGATAAAGCCCGTGAAGAAGGATAACCGTACGGTCAGAGGAACGGCTGTTTTCGATGTAGGTTCCACGAAGTTTCGTCCCGTCAGCGGAACGGATTTCCACGGGCTGCCACCCGTCCTTCTGCTCCCTGCGGTGAATGCGCGAAAGATCTGCTGTCTGTTTCGTCACGCCGAGGATTTTTTCCCACGGCGCGGTGAGCATCGTTTCATAAGCGGCATTTCCCGCATAGAATCCTGCTCCGACAAAGGCAAGCAGAAGAAAAAGAATCAGTATTTTTACTATTTTAAAGAAAAAACGCAATCAAATCTCCTTATTTCCGTTTATTTCATCTTTGAAATTGATATATACGACAATGCCCGCCGCAAGGAATGCAACAGCGGTAGACCAGAAAACGGCTGCATAGCCGCATACCATGGCAAGCGCTCCGCTGCATACAGGGCCTGCCACGTTGCCCATGAGAACGACGCTTGACACGACGCCGAAGACGATGGATCTCTTTTCATTGGGCACCGCCTGCGCGATGAGCGTATTGGCCACAGGCATGATGAACCCCATGCCGATTCCTGTAACGGCACGGAAGAAACCAAGCCCCCACACGTTTGTCATCATATACTGCATGATAAAAGTCAGTCCCACAAAAACGGTCGCCGCTGTCAAAAGCCGCGGCAGAGAAACGCGGGCCGTCACCGCCCCTGTGGAAAGAGAGCAGAGCGCGCTCGCGCCGCCGGCAAGAAATATAATGATGCCTACGATCGTGGCGATAATCTCCGACCCGCCGCCGAGCATGTCCTTGATGTAAAGAGGGAGTATGGGACCGATACCGGTGATGCCGAAATTACAGAGGAACTGGATCCCCACCATAAGACGCACGCGGGGAATGGCAGCAAAATATTTCAATTCCTGCCAGGTGGAAGATTTTTCTCCCGACGCCCCCTTGCGATGGATTTCCGGCATGAACAGGCGGAGGCAGATCAGACAGATCAGGGACAGAACGCCAAAGAAGACAAAGGGCATGCGGTACCCCAGCGTGTCCGCCACAAGACCTCCCACAAGAGGGCCGAACATAATGCCTGACACCATGGCCGCCTGAAAGTAACCGAGCGTACGGGACGTTTCTTCTTCCGGAGATACGGAAGCAATGACCGACAGCCCGATGGGAACGAAACCGCCCACCAGCCCCTGCAGCAGGCGGAAGATAAACACCTGCCACGGCGAAGTGGACACGGCACAGAGAAACGCTATCAGTGTCACCGCCGCAAGAACGATGGACATGACAAGTTTCGGGCCGCGGCGGTCCGCCTGGATAGACCAGAAAGGCGCGGAAAGAGCAATCATAAACGGCGTGACCCCTGAAATGAGCCCCGCCCAGAAAGCCGCCTCGCCTGCATCAGTGACACCGATCTCACCCAAAAAAAGAGGAAGAAACGCCATGACGCCGATCATCGCGATTCCCGCACCCACCTGGATGGCACACATCAGGTACACGATACGCTTCCAGCCTGTATTTTTTTCCATAGCTCCTCCTTCCCTTTTATTATTTTAATATTCTCTTACAATATACAGTTATATCCAATGCATTCCCGAATGTCAAATGGCTGCCGCGCCGCTTTCCCCGCTCCTCTTCCTCCTCGCCTGATTCTCACCGATTTGTTATACTGTTTATGTCAATTACAAATCATTTATAAAAGGAGGCTTGTGATGGCTTTTACAGAAATCACCCCGGAAGAAATAAACATCAATCCTTTTACCTCATGGAGCAGGTACGTTCTTGTAACCGCGGGAAATATAGAGAAATGCAATACGCTTCTTGTCACCTGGGGCGGCTTCGGCGTCATGTGGAGAAAGAAAACCGCCACCATCTACATCCGACAGAGCCGTTTCACCAAAACGATTCTCGACAGCCAGGATTATTTCACCCTGTCATTCCTCCCGGAGAAACATAAACCGCAGATGAGCTACATGGGCAGCCACTCCGGCCGGGATGAAAACAAGTATGAAGGCTCCGGACTCCACCCTCTTGCCATCGGCGACGCGGCAGGCATTGAAGAAGCAGATCTCATCTTCGTATGCAAAAAAATTTATACCGCCGAGATGACGCCGGATCATTACACCGACAAGAGCGCGTATGACGAGTGGAACACAGGGCGCCGCGCCGGCAATAACCACAGCGCCTACATCGGGGAAATCATCAAGATCCTTCAGAAAAAATGAAAACTACAAGCCAAAACATCATTTCCGGCTTCTGCTGGAGAAATAAAAAAGACGCCGCCGCGTCTTTTTTATTTTCCTGCCTTATTTCACATCATAGAGGCCTGTGGTGCCCTCTTTCAAATTGATCATGATGTTCTTCGTCTGGCTGTAATGTTCCAGCATAACCTTGTGTGTTTCACGGCCGATGCCGGACTGCTTGTAGCCGCCGAAGGGAGCGCCTGCGGGAATCGCGTTGTACGTATTGACCCAGACACGGCCCGTCTGTACGCCGCGGCTGACCTTCATGGCCGTATTCAGGCTGCTCGTGAAAACGCCGCCTCCCAGACCGTACACGCTGTCGTTCGCCAGTTCGATAACTTCATCAACCGTCTTGAACTTCTGCACCACAACGACCGGTCCGAAGATTTCTTCCTGGCATACGCGTGCCGCATTTGTCTTCGAAATGAGAATGGTCGGTTTCATGAAGAAGCCCTTGTCGCATCCATTTTCCGTGTAACGTTCGCCGCCGGTCACCAGCTCGCCGCCTTCTTCCAGACCAATCTTGATATATTTCAGCACCTTTTCCTGCTGGCTCTTATAAATCTGCGCCCCCAGCTGGGTAGACGGATCTGTCGGGTCGCCCACTTTGACGCCTTCAAAAGTTGCCTTCAGCTTAGCGACAAACTTATCAAAGATACCTTCCTGCACGAATACGCGGGAACCGGCGCAGCAGACTTGTCCCTGATTGAAGAGGATGCCTGTCGCCACACCTTCCACTGCCTGTTCCAGATCACAGTCGTCAAAAATCATGTTGGCCGATTTGCCGCCGAGTTCCAAAGTGACAGGAATCAGTTTGTCTACAGCTGCCTGATATACGCTGCGGCCGATTTCAGTAGAGCCTGTGAATGCCAGCTTGTCGAAATCAGGATGGTCAAGAATCCACTGACCGGATTTGGAGCCGGCACCGGTAATCACGTTCAGCACGCCTGCCGGCAGCACATCGGCAATCAGCCTGACAAGTTCCATGAGAGACAGAGACGTATGGGAAGACGGCTTGATAACGATCGTATCGCCTGCCGCCAGCGCCGGAGCAAGCTTCCAGCAAGCCATAAGAAATGGGAAATTCCAGGGAATAATCTGCCCGACCACACCGATCGGTTCATGAATCACAAGAGACATCGTATTGTCGTCAAGCATCGTCGCCGTGCCTTCCTGCGCACGGATACAGCCTGCGAAATAACGGAAATGGTCGGCCCCCATAGGAATATCCACCGCGCTGGTTTCACGAATCGGCTTGCCGTTGTCCAGCGTTTCGACCAGAGCCAGATGCTCAGCATTCTGATCAATGATATCCGCAATCTTCAGGAGATAATTCTGTCTTTCAATGGGAGACGTCCTGCGCCAGGATTTCAAGGCGCGCCGGGCAGCTTTCACTGCCAGATCCACATCTTCCCGGGTCGCTTCCGCAAAAGACGCAAGTACTTCTCCGTTGGCGGGATTGTGGGCTTCAAAAGTTTTGCCGTCAGAGGCGGGCACAAATTTGCCGTCAATGAAAAGATCATACCGTTTCTGAATGTTTGCCATAAATAAACCACCTTTCAAAAAAACTGTGAAACAGAAGATTGTCTTCCCGGAGTTTTTTACGATTGGCCGGAGGTCCGAGAGTTCATTCAAATTCATCTTAACCGAAGACGTCACCTGACATAGATTCACACAGTATCCTTCGGTTCATCCGATTTTGTGTCCTTATTATAGCAAGGTAAATCGAAATATTCAAGTCATTCGATATTCTTTTGCGAAAAAATTTTATTTTTAGTGAAATATGCGGTATAGCAGGTAACAAAAAACAGTAAACCCTTTTTTGATTTACTGTTTCATGCACAACCGTGTGATAAAATTTTATTTCATTATTTCAGTTGGACAAACAGAACTGTCCTATTCAGTTTCCATTTCCTTTACTATCTTATATCCATCATCTTTTACTAATACCGCTTCGCTGTTGTTTATCGGCATTAAATCTATCTTATCTTTATAAAAATCCAAGGTTTCCTGTGCAGTTTCCTCAAAAGGATATTCTCCCATATGCGGCAAAATATAGTATTTAAATACATTTAATCCGAAGTAATCTTTTAATTCTGTCGCGACATTTTTATCATCCATGATCTGGCCATATGCGATATCCTTCGACATAATCATCGCTCCCGCCGATTCACCCATATAGAACATGCCTTCTTTAATCCTGCCCGATAAAAGCTCTGTAAGATTCTTTCTTTTTAATTCCTGCAGTAAATAAAAGGTATTGCCTCCCGATATACATATACATTCCGCTTTTAAAAATTTATCCTTCAGGATCTCTTCTTCATATTTTGCGATATCGACAATCTCTATTTCATAGCCTAATTCTTTCAGCATACCGACACCTTCATCGATAAACCCAGTATATTCCTCAACATTTCCGGCAGTAGGTATGAACGTTATCTTCTTATCAGTCATTTTTGAAAGATATTTCTCAACAATCGCCTTGGTTCCGGCTAAATACGACATAAGTAAAATTTCCATCAGTGTACCTCCTATAAATTCCATCACTGCGACCGTTTAATCCATGCATCAAGAAATGCCATCTGCTCCTTTGTATGAAACCAATGCTCACCGCCTTTCATCACCGTCAACCCCGCGCCGGTCAACTTCACAAATGCGGATATCGTTCCGCAGGACGTCATATGGTCGCTCTCCCCATACAACACTTCGGTAGGAATATTCCAGGCAAGAGGATTCTTTCTGACATAACACAGGTACTCCCACGATATTTTTTCCCCACAGGATGTATAGATCTCTTTTCTCTTTTCCAATTCACCCTCTGTTATGCCCGCCTGTGCCATCATCTGTATAATCAGTTCTTCCATGTCAACAATCGGGGAAATCAGAAATGCTTTTTCGATCCGCTGTCCGGCTAACGAATGCAGCGCGAAGTACGCCCCTATGCTGTTTGCAATCAGAGTCACCGACTCATATTCCTTACACAGAGAACGGATAGCGGACGGAAATTCTTTCTTTGCCTCCCAAGGTGTCTGCGCTTTGTAATCGAAGCCTTTTACGTCATATTGGGGAAACAGAGGTTTATAATGCTCCGCTTCATTTACATTGCCATCTTTTCCATGTATATAAACCGCTATTTTGTCCATAATTTCCCTTCGGCCTGTGCTGCTCTCTCTCTGTATTTTTCTTAAACCTTTTCTGCAATCTTTCCTGCGCCCCTTCTCACAGAAACAGCTCTATAACCCAAAAATCCGCTCCGTATTTATTTTCGCGTGACGGATCACGTTCTCTTCACTGACCCCCATGTAGTGGGCAAGGGCCCGGGCGACATATACGATATTCTGAGGTACATTCGTCCGCTTAAGGCCGGGAATCCCCCGCGGAGTGAGGTAGGGCGCGTCCGTTTCCAAAAGAATGCGGTCCGGGGGAATGATTTTCACCGCTTCCCGCAATGCCTCCGCCCGGCGCTCATCACAGATCCATCCGGTGATCCCGATGGAAAACCCCATGTCCAAAAGCGTCTCCGCCGTCTCTTTATCTCCCGTGTAGCAATGCACCACCGAACGCCTGCATATGTCTTCATGCCCGTCAAAGCAGGAAATGAAATCTTCCTCCGCGTCCCGCTCATGGAGGAACAGCGGCTTCTTCAGTTTCTCGCCGAGAGCAATCAGCTTTTTGAAATAATAAAGCTGGTTTTCCTTCGTCGAATACATCCGGTCATAATCCAGTCCGCATTCCCCCACCGCCACGATCTTCGGATTGGAAAGAATGATTTCCTCGATCCGTTCCAGATCCTCGTCCGCAGCGTCATCAGCAGCATGGGGATGGATACCCGCCGTGCCATAAACATCATGGGTTTTCACGAACTCATTCACAAGCTCATTCTCCCGCGCTTCCGAGCCCGTAAGAATGCAGCAGATCCCCGCCGCTTCCGCGTCCGCAATAATCCGCTCCGGATCAGGAAAAGAACGGGTAAATAAATTCAGTCCGATATCATAATATGTCCTCATAACTCCTCGCTTTCATTTTCCCATCGTATCAGACTTCCCCCGCCGCGGCAACTCATTCTATTCTGCCTTCTGTTATACTATAAAAGAAATTTCCCTAAACTTTGGACTAAATGTAAAGGAGAAAACAATGAAAAGAGGAAAACGACTTATACTGTACCTGATGGACGGAGATCCTACCGACAGAATAAAATGCAAATTAGATAATCGGACAAGCATTGCCTACAAAATTCCTCGAACATCCATAGATAAATGTAAAAATATTCCTCATCTTGAACAAAGCGGTATCTATTTCCTTTTTGGCACAGATCACGAATTGAACGACATCGTTTATGTGGGACAGGCCTGTGTACGAAAAAACAAGAATGGAGTTCTGTCCCGTATACTTGAACCCCATGATACTATCGACTGGAATGAAGCTATTATTTTCACCACCACAGACCACTCTTTCGGGTTAACGGAAATAAGTTATCTTGAACATCGCTTCTACAACATTATCACCGACGCCAAACGCTATACTGTTGTAAACATCAATAATCCCACCGAAGGAGATCCCGTCGAAGAAATAAAAAGCGCCATGGAAGACCATATCGATGACGCAAGAATTATCTTCCCTGCGTTAGGGCATAAACTTTTTGAACCAATTACCAAGCCAGAATCCAAAGAAGATCCCGATAATGAACCATTACTGCACATGGAATATAATGGATATAAAGCAACTGGCAAACGAACCAATGAAGGTTTTGTCATCCTTAAAGGCAGCGCTGTCAATCCAAATTTAAATAAAAGCTGTCCTGCCAATGTCATCAGATTTCGTGAAAAATATGGAAACCAAATTGATAAAGCCACCTGTACTCTCACAGAAACCATTCTTTTAAGCAGTCCCAGCGCCGCCGCAGGTTTTATTGGCGGTTGTTCTTTAAGCGGAAATATCTTATGGAAAGATGAAAAAGGTACTTCACTAAAAAAACTGGAACAGTCTTCTCTTTCGCAGAAGCAGGTTTTGTTATAATTTCCGGACAATAAAAAAGGCAGCGCCATCAAAAACGGTTCTGCCCTTTTTTACTATCCGATTCCGAGGACTGCACAGAATGGTTTACATGTCCTCAAAATAATTCTGTCCGCTGTTGAAACTTAAGACCTATTTTTATACTGCCTTCCGTCAGATAAAACGACACTCCCCCTGATGATCCGCTTCATGATTTCCCGCAGTATAACAATCAGAAGTTTTTATATCTTTCCAGCGCAATTTCTTTAAACTTTTCTCCCGCATAGATATACTCTTTTCTGCCGCCCGTTTTCACCCCAAACAGCCAACCGAAGTTCACCTTGCGGTTAATTTCCAGCGTATGCAAAATTCCGCCTTGAATAAAATCATAAAAACGGTATCCATTATGAGCAAATTCTCTTTTCATGGTATTCAATATGGCAATTATACTTTTATCCGTAAGTTTTTCAAAGACAATAATGCAGAGCAAAGAATCTATTCCTCTGGATGACACCTTACCGTTCCCCGTCATTTAGGTCGGATGCAAAAATGCTTTGTGGAAAAAACAGAAAAAGGGGCGACAACACAAATCGAAGAATGACTCTTTAGGGAAAAGTGTCAAATGTCATCTGCCAGCGTTCCATGATAAGCCATAAATTTAGATTGCATAAAACTTTTCTTCTCTATTTTCTTTGCAGATAAATCTCTTTTATCCGGTACATGTACCCGCCGTTTTCATAAATGATCTTCTCCGCTTCCACCCAGCTTTCTTCATCAGTGAAATGGAACATGTGGAGGGCGCCCGCCATTTCCATGTACTGCCAGTAGGGCTTTCCTTCTTCCGTTTCCAGCAGAAGAAATATATACGGCGTGAGACTGTTCACCACTGTGGCGTAACAGTCGTGCTTTTGCGAAAGTTTTTTCAGTTTTTCTAATTCTTTATCCGCCGCTTTCCAGTCTGCCGTGCCTTCGGCAAGAGACCCGTTCGCCTGTGAAATAAAATCTTTGGCTACGGTAATCATGCTGTAATAGCGTATGGGGTACCGCTCTGTCGTCTTTTCCATGTTCATCTTTTATTCCTTTTTAAATTTTCCAAATTGGCAAGAGCCAGCTGTTTGATATTTTCCGCCATGGTTTCTATCGGTATATGGACAGGCATTTCCCTGCGCAGGGAATGGTGCCGTCCGAGGAGGCACACGGCAAAAGGCGCGGCAAGGGTAATAATCCCGCTGTACAGCCGGGGATCATCGGCGGTATAGCCTGTGTATTCTGAAAATATTTTTATGATGACGGAGATTTTCGGGAGCGCTTCTTTTTGAAATATTTTTTCCAGCATGGGAGAAGGATTCATCACTTCCCGTACCCACACGCTGATCTGCCATTCATTTTTTCGGAAGGCATTTCCTGCCAGAAAATCAATAAGTTTTTCCATTTTTTGCTGCGGTGCCAGATCCGACTCATACAGGTCGATCAGCTGCTGCAACCCGACAAGGTACTGCTGGACGTTTTCCAATACGGCAAGATAGAGTCCGTCACGGCTTCCAAAATGGTAATTGACCGCCGCCAGATTCACACCTGCCGCCCGGCATATTTCCTTGCTTGTCACGGAAGCGAATCCTTTCTCTGCAATGAGCTGTCCCGCGCATTTAATGATTTTCTCTTCGGTTTCCCGCCCGTCCATACGGCGTCCGTTTTTCTGATTTTCTTTCATTGCAGTTCCTTTATCCTAATTTATGTCTGAACATCCATGCAGCAAGGGGCATTGTCACCGCCGCCACGATAAGCATGGGAATGAAATCGGAGGCAATCATGGAAAGAGAAGCCCCCTCGATATATACGCGCCGTACGCCGTCGATAGCAAAGCGCATGGGATTGATATAGGTGAAATACTGAAGCACTGTGGGCATATTCCTTACAGGCGTCGCCATGCCTGACAGGAGCATGATGGGAAGAAGCACCACAAAGTTATACACAATAACCTGCTGCATATTTTTGGCAACAGCAGAAATGGAAAGACCGATCCCTACGCAGGAAAGGAGAAATACCGCCATGACAAGGGCGAGAGTAAAGAGAGAGCCCACAAGAGCCACTTTGAACCATACGACAGCAATCGTCAGTACGATGAAGGACTGGACCATACCGATAAGGAGCGGCGGTACCGCTTTTCCGATGAGTATTTCCATGGGAAGGAGCGGCGTCACCATGAGCTGGTCAAAAGTACCGTTTTCCCTTTCCCTCGCCACGGACAGCCCCGCAAGGATCATTACCTGTGTCAGGCTGACCATGGGAAGGAGCGACGCGAGGAACCCCCATCGGGAAATCAGGTTCGGATTATACCATGCTACCGGGTCTATATGGAGAAGCTGATGACCGCCGTGAAGCCGGCTGTTATATGTCGCTGCCACCGCGGAAATATATCCTGATGCGATGCTCGATGTCATCGTATTCCTTCCGTCAGTAATCACCTGGACGGGTGCGATTTCCCCTGCGGTTATCTTATCCGCGAAATCATGACCGATGACAAGGACGACGCCCGCTTCCCGCCCATCAATAAATCGGGCGATCTGCGATGTGCTCCCAAGTGTCGCCACCCGTTTAAATATCCCGCTTCCGTCCAATTCGGCAATCAATTCTTCGGAGCAGCGGCTCCTGCTTAAATCAAGGACGGCATAATCCACGCTGTCCAGATTATACGATGCCACATAACCGAAAAGCAGGGATTGGATAATGACAGGCATAATAAGGATAATACGGCTTTTCGGATCTTTCAGGGTGGTCAGCATTTCTTTCCGCACCATGAAAAGGATGCGGCGGATGTAAAGCATAATATGTTCCATCATTCCAGCCTCTTTTTCGTTACCACGCAGGAAAGTCCCGTAAAGAACACAGCGTATCCCCCTAAGATCAGACAGTTCTCCCTGATAAGCGCCCAGTCATTTCCCGCAAGGAAGAGCGACTTCAAAAGTTCCATGTAGTATGTAGCAGGAAGGACATGCCCCACGGCATAGACCACGGCAGGCGCGCTTCGCAGATCAAAAATAAATCCTGACAGCATGACCGTAGGAAGCGTACTCACCAGCATAGACACCTGGCACGCAAAGAACTGGTTCTTGATCACCGACGAAATCGTAAGTCCCATGCCCAGCATCACGATGAGGTAAATAACCGATCCCAGAAGGATCATTAAGAATGAACCGTGCACAGGCACGCCGTATAAGTAACGCGCCGCCGCCATGCAGAGCCAGAAGCCGATTGCGGCGATGCCGAAGTAAGGGATCATTTTCGAAAGAAGTATTTCTATCGGTCTCACCGGCGTGATGAAAAGAGCTTCCAGCGTACCCCTTTCCCATTCCCGCGCCATGACCATCGTAGTCAGGAACAGGCCGACAAGCGTCATGATGAGCACCACCAGCCCGGGAATAAAGAACCATGTACTTGTATTGGCGTCATTGAACCACTGCCGCGGCGTGACGGATACAAAACCGAGGCCGTCGGATACGGTCATGTACTTTGACGCATTGGCCGCCTGCCATGAAGCAAGACCCGCCTCAAGATAAGATTCTGCCGTCCGCGCGGAAGCCGCGTCCACACCCCAGAGAATAATCTGCACATGGCTGCCGCCCCTGAAAAGATTTTCCGTGAAATTCGGCGGCACACGGATTATGGCGTCCACTTCCCGCCGGTTCATCATTTCCGTACCTTCTTTCATGGACGTGGTATAGCGGGGATCAAAATAGTCGGAGCCGTCCATAAAAGAAAGCATATCCTGCACCGTGGGAGACGCGTCTTCCATGACCACCGCCACAGGCACATTTTTCACATCCAGCGACAGGCCGTACCCGATAAGAAGAATGAGCATGATGGGAATAACGATCCCGATCACCAGACTGCTCCGGTCACGGATAAGCTGGTTATATTCCTTTCTCACCAATGAAAAAATACGGCGGAAAGCCTCCATCATAACTCCTCCTTTCTCCGGCTGTTTTCCACAATGGCAATAAACGCTTCATTCATGGTGAGATTTTTCCCGCCCCTGTTCCGTACTTCCTCGGGCGTTCCAAGAATAAGCATCTTTCCCTGATCCTGTATCATGATGCGGTCGCAGTATTCCGCCTCATCCATAAAATGCGTCGTGATGATCACTGTCGTCCCCTTTGCGGCCAGCGCCGTTATCTGCCGCCAGAAAACCCGCCGGGCAGGGGGATCAATGCCGCTTGTCGGTTCATCAAGAAATAATATTTTCGGTTCATGAAGAAGAGCCGCCGCCATGGACAGGCGCTGTTTGTACCCGCCGGGCAGATCGCCGGCCATCCTGTCTTCCGCGCCGCTGAGACCGAACTGAGAAAGAACTTCTTTCATCCTTTCTTTTATTTTCTGCAGGGGCAGTCCGTAAGCGCCGCCGAAAAATTCCAGATTTTCCCGGACAGTAAGCATACCGTAGAGAGAAAATTTCTGCGCCACATATCCCACATTGGCCCGAGCCGCCGCCCGTGCTGTCCGCAAGTTTACCCCTGCCACCGACAATTCTCCGCTGCTGGCGGGAAGAAGTCCACAGAGCATTTTAAACGTTGTCGACTTGCCTGCGCCATTCGGCCCCAAAAGGCCGAATATTTCTCCTTCATGAACTTGAAACGATGTATTGTCCACAGCGGTGAAATCACCAAACCGGCGTACCAGATTTTTTACTTCAATATCCACTTTGCCGGAAATATGTGCCGGTTCTTTATAATCCAGTTCAAATCCTTCAAGAGGACTTTCTTTTCTTTCCAATTTCCCAAGACAGCACATAAAACTGTCTTCCAAACGGGACGGCACGCTTTCCGTTTCCAAACGGGGATAGCAGGAAAACGCTTTTACCCGTTCAATCGGCACCCCTTCCTTTAAAACGAACCGTACATTCCCCTTTTCGGGAACGGCATCCTCCACAGACTCCCAATCATCCAGAAATGCAGCCTGAAGCACGCGGGGCGGTATTCCTTCCGGCGTTTTCGCCATCCGGCAGCGGCCTTTCGTTTCCTTCCTCAGCTCCTCCGGCGTGCCCCTGTCAAGAACTTTCCCTTTATTCAGGATGTATACCTCGTCGCAAAGCTCCGCCTCTTCCATGTAGGCTGTGGATACAAGGACGGAAATATGCCCGCCCTTCACAAGGTCTTTCAATATTTCCCAAAGCTCCCGTCGAGAAAGAGGATCGACGCCTGCTGTCGGTTCGTCAAGAATAAGCAGCTCCGGCGTCCGCACGAGAGTACACGCCAGTCCCAGTTTCTGCTTCATGCCGCCTGACAGCTTTCCCGCAAGACGCTGTGCAAACGGTGCGAGACCGGTCATATGAAATAATTTTTCAAACCGTTCTTTCCGTTCCTCTGTTGAAATCCCATGAAGATCAGCGTAAAGATTCATATTTTCCATACACGTCAGATCCTCATAGAGCCCAAACTTCTGGGGCATGTATCCAAGACGCCTCTGCACATCCGCAGGTTTGTCCGCTACAGGAATACCAAGTACGGAAAGAATCCCTTCAGTAGGAAACATCAGCCCGCAGACCATTCGAAGGAATGTCGTCTTCCCCGCGCCGTCTGGCCCAATAAGCGCTGTCATCTTCCCCCGCGCCGCCCGTATATCCAGACAGTCCACGGCAGTCAGAAGTGCTCCCCCGCGGGAATCCCTGAACCGTTTCGTCACACCGGCCGCTTCCACCACATATCCGTCAGCCACGATACACCCTTTCCCGGTATTTAAAAACTTTCCGTGATTTCAAAACTTCACCGTTGCCGGCATTCCCATGCGGAGGCGATTCTCTTCATCATCCACAAAAATGCGCACTTCATAAAGGAGCGATGTCCTGAGTTCCTCCGTCTGTACAGATTTCGGCGTGAACTCCGCCGTATCGGAAATATATCCCACTTTTCCCTTAATCGCTTCATTCGGGAAACTGTCCACATAAACATCCGCTTCCATACCTTCCCGTAACTCGCCAAGACGGCTTTCAGGCACATACGCACGAATCCATTTCGGATCGGACAGACCGATAAGATACACCGGCCTCGCAGCAGATGCCATATCCCCCGTTTCCATCAAACGGGAACGGATCACGCCATCCTGCGGCGCGACAAGCGTTGCCTGGCTCAAATTGTACAGATCATTTTCAAGACCTGCCTTCAAAGCGGAAAGCTGCGCTTCTGCCGCCGCGATATCTTCACTGCGGGGTCCCTTGTTTGCCAAAGACAATGCAGCCTTCGCATTTTCCAAATTGGCAGCCGCCGCTTTCCATCGTGCCTCCGCATCATCGGCGCTTTGCCTGCTTACCGCACCGTCGGCAAGAAGCGATGCCATACGCCGGTAGTAAGCGCGGGCATTATTTTCCGCGGCCGCCAGAGATTCCGTCTGCGCTGCCGCCTGGGTGATTTCTTCCGGACGGGAACCGTTGTGCAGCTTTGCCACCACCGCTTCCTGCTGGGCAATCACCGCCTTCTTTTGGGCAATTGCCAGCTCCAGCGGGCGGGTATCCAGCTGCGCCAGCACATCCCCCGCCTTCACCGCATCGCCTTCCTCTTTCAGCATTTCCTCGATCCGCCCATTGCTGTTGAAAGCAAGAGAAATCTGACGAATATCTACATTTCCGTAAAGGATCAGTCTTCCCTGTTCCACATTCCTGATCTTATAAAAGAAATATCCCGCAGCAAAGGCGATCGCCAAAACCACGGCAATGATGACCGATTTCCTGTTTCGTCCCAGCCATTCCATTTTCAAGTATCCTTTCTTCCTGAACGCTGCCCTTTCATGAATTCCATCCTTTTCTCCATAGTATCAAATTCAAATTTGAATTACAAGTTCACGTTAGAAGAAAGCAGATTGCCCGACTTTCATCTGCTGCATAATTTTTCTGAGTGACTGCCTGATTTGATATTGCCATTTAGTAACAAAGATCCATTTATATACCGAAATCATTTGTGTCAATTCTTATCAAGTTTATTTTTACTTTAAAAATCACCCTATTTTATTGACAGGTTTATTCAATCATACTATTATTCAAATAGGTTTATTTCTACTCCAAAAATCACCCTATTATCCAAACAGGGTGATAATGTATACCTGTTAGGAGAGCTTTTATGCCATACAAAAAAGAAACAGCATATAATAACCTTCCAATATTACCTCCGCATGCAGAACTGGAAACAGTCCAAATACTGAAGAAAACGGTTTCTGCTAATAAGGCCCTGGAGAACTGCACGGATGGACTTACATGCAGGCAAATCCGCTTTTGCTGTTGCAGACGGTATCATTACAAGAAGCAAAATCTTCCAGTGAAATAGAAAATGTTGTTACCACAAATGATGATTTATATAAAGCATTTTCGGCACCGAACAGTAAAATCATTCCCCCATCTACAAAAGAAGTCCTTCATTATAAAGATGCCCTTTGGTATGGATTCAATGAAATCAAGCAACGGCCATTAGGAATTAATATATTTATTGAACTATTCCATAAAGTAAAACAACGTTCAGACGGAATCCGTTCATTCCCCGGAACGGTACTGAAGAATTCATATGGTGAGACCGTTTACACTCCGCCAGATAACAAGGATGATATACTTCGTCTACTTTCCAACTTGGAAAACTATATTAATGTAAATGAGGGAAATATTGATCCTTTAATCCGATTGGCAGTCATTCATTATCAATTTGAATGCATCCATCCCTTCCCTGACGGGAATGGACGAGTTGGGCGTATAATTAATGTTCTTTACTTAATACAGGAAAAGCTCCTTGACGTTCCTATCCTATACCTATCCAGCTACATCATTGAGCACAAATCCGATTATTATAAAGCCCTGCAAGATGTAACTGAATACGCAGACTGGACTAACTGGATTCTTTATATTTTAGATGCGGTGGAAGTGACCGCTAAAAAGACTCTGTCCATGATTCAAGAAATCCGAAAGGTACAATTAGAAACAGAAACATTTGTAAAGAATGAAATGGCTGATATCTATAGCAGAGAATTAATTGAACTTCTTTTTGAACAGCCATACTGTAAAATTTCCTTTCTCGTAGATCGGCATATCGCAAAAAAGCAAACCGCTTCTAAGTATCTAAACCGATTAGTTACAGCCGGACTATTAGATAAAACAAAACAAGGCAGAGAGTATTATTTTATTAATAAAAACCTCTGGGAAATATTAACACGATGACCACGTTGAAAAATCAAAAGACCTCCGCAATCACTGAGGATTTTTATGGTTAAATGATTTGAATGACAAGTTCATATGAAACGACGGAAACCGCTTCTTCCTGCGGCTGCCGGACAGGGTATTTTAACCGCCGGTACAGAATAATCTCCTCCGGCAGTGATTTGGAAATCATCTGCATCAATCATAAGAAAAAATAGTTCTTTGTTATTTCTTTTCCTGTAAATACCGCTTCCATAAAGAATTTTAAAAAAATAATTGAAAGTAGTTTTCAAAATCATTTATTTGTGATATACTACTTACAGGCAGAAGCGGATTCATGAAACGATTCTGCCGTTGGGAAATTTTCGCACTCCCAAGCGAAAATCACTCCTTTCCAACTTCCTTTATTTTTTTATACTCCTGAAAAGGGACGGCTTACGCCGTCCTTTTTTACTGTATAAGAATACCAGTTGGCGGAAATGCCGCCCTCCCGTTATTTTCTGAAAAGGAAAACAAGGCTTACAGGACATTTCATGTCAATACATTGCGATAACGGATTCCGCCCTCTATACTGTTTTGCAGCAGCTTTCCGTTCCCGGAATCCTAACCACGGAAATAAACATTTAATGCAAACCTGGTCCAAGACAGACACGTGAAAAGCCCGCGATGAGCTTATTTTCTCCCGCGGGCTTTTCATTTTTGATTTTATTTTTCGATGCTTACGAATTTGTAATCTTTGTCTTCGACAACCTTCCGTACATCCGCATCAGCGACTTCTTTGGAAAGGGTAAGTACGGCGGTGCCCGTTTCATGGGACACTTCCGCGCGATCCACACCGTCAAGGGCTTCCAGCGATTTCTTTACTGCCGCCTCGCAGTGGCCGCACATCATGCCTTCAATTCTTACTGTTTCTTTCATTTTCATTTCCTCCTTTGGAACTATCATTCCTTTGTAAATGTAATCCGCTTCGGAAATTGCTTTCTTCACGGTTTCTTCATCAGGACCGGCCGAGCAGGTCATATTTACTTTTCCTGTGGTATGATCCGCTTTTGCTTCCACAACACCTTTTATTTTCTTCAACGCATTTTCCACGTGGTGCTCGCACATTTCACAGGTCATGCCTTCTACGGAAATAATGACCGCTCTTTCCTTTCCTGCCGCCTCTTTCTTCTCTACAGCAGTGCCGATTTCTGCGCAGGGCACTTCCGCCGGCAGAAGCGCTTTCTTCTTCAGAGGCTTGTCCTTCCCGCTGTCATGAACCTTAAACAGATTCAGCCGAAGGGCATTCAGACAGACGGTGACACTGGAAAGAGCCATCGCCGCCGCGCTCCACATGGGGTTTATGGAAATCATGGGATATACGCCGGCCGCCACGGGGATGAGCAGGATATTGTAAGCAAAGGCCCAGAATAAATTTTCACGGATATTTTTCAGCGTCTTCCTGCTTAATCGGATGGCAGCGGAAACATCGGTGATCCTGGAATTCATAAGAACGATGTCGGCGGAGTCGACAGCCACATCTGTCCCTGCGCCGATGGCAATCCCGATATCCGCCCCGGTAAGCGCGGGTGCATCATTGATCCCGTCCCCTACCATGGCCGTCCTGCCTCGTTTCTGCAGGTTTTTGATAACAGCCGCTTTCCCGTCAGGAAAGACGCCTGCAATGACGCGGTCAACACCTGCTTCTTTCCCGATGGCGTCTGCCGTCCGCTGATTATCTCCCGTCAGCATGATGACTTTGATCCCCATATACTGCAGTTCTCTAACCGCTTGGGTGGAGTCTTCCTTGATCACATCGGCGGCGGCTATAATCCCCAAGAAGATCCCGTTCCGTTCAAAGAAAATCGGCATTTTTCCTTCTTCCCCCAATGCCCGGGAGCGGTCCACCATATCCTGCGGTATATCCGCCAGCGTGGATATATAGGTTTCCGACCCGCCGTGAATCGTGTCCCCGTCCATAACGGCGGCAAGGCCGTTTCCCGCAAGAACCCGGAATCCGGAGGTTTCTTTCGGACTCATGCCTCTTTCTTCCGCCTTTTTCACAACGGCCCGGGCAAGGGGATGCTCGGATTTCCGTTCCAGCGAATACGCCAGAAGGAGAAGTTCATCGTCCGTCATATGTCCCGCAGGATAAATGCCGGTAACTTTCGGCTTCCCTTCCGTAACGGTACCAGTCTTGTCAAGCGCGACAATCTGTATTTTTCCCGTATTTTCAAGAGATTCGCTTGTTTTGAAAAGAATGCCGTTTTTCGCGCCTACGCCGCTGCCGACCATAATGGCAACGGGCGTTGCCAGTCCCAGCGCACAGGGACAGGAAATGACGAGAACGCAGATGGCGTATTCCAATGCTTTCGCCACGGGCGCGCCGAGGAGTATCCACACGATCATGACGAGAACGGCTACACCGATAACGGCAGGCACGAAGACGGCAGACACGGCATCAGCGATTCTTGCAATCGGCGCTTTTGTAGCGGCCGCATCGCTGACCATGCGGATAATCTGCGAGAAGGTCGTATCTTCGCCCACACGGGTGGCGCGGGCACGAATGAATCCGGAACGGTTTATGGTGGCGGCTCTCACAGTATCGCCTTCCGCTTTGTCCACCGGAACGGATTCTCCCGTAAGAGCGGATTCGTCTGCCGCTGCCGCGCCTTCTATAATCACGCCGTCTACGGGAATGGTTTCTCCCGATCTTACGACAAAGATATCTCCCGGCTGCACCTCATCAATGGCAATGGATACTTCCTGCCCGTCTTTTTCAATCACCGCCGTTCTCGGCGCCATTTTCATCAGACTTTTCAAAGCATCGGTGGTCCGGCCTTTGGATAGAGATTCCAGTGTTTTCCCTACGGTGATGAGAGCAGGAATCATGGCGGCGGACTCAAAATAAAGCCGGTCGTGATAAATTTCCATGAGATCCGTGTTCGATGTGCCTTGCGTAAGGAGGTAGGTCATCTCATAAAGGACATAGAGCGACCAGAGGAAGGAAACTCCCGAGCCGAGCGCCACGAGGGTATCCATATTCGGCGCGCCATGGGCGAGGGATTTCCCGCCGGAAAGGAAGAAATCTTTATTGACATACATCACGATGAGGGCAAGAAACATTTCCGTCAAAGCAAGTCCCAGATGATTATGGTCAAAAAATGCGGGAACGGGCCAGCCGAGCATATTGTGCCCCATGGTGATATACATGAGGAGTGCAAGAAATACGGCAGACCATATGAGGCGCCTTTTGAGCTTCGGCGTTTCATGGTCGGCCAGGGCTTCCGCTTCCTGTGCCAGTTTTTTTGAAGCGGAGCTCTTTTTCTTTTCTTCACCTTTGAGCCGCGCTCCGTACCCTGCGTTTTCAACGGCGCGGATGATTTCTTCGTCTGACGCGGTGCCGTTAACCGCCATGGAATTTGTCAGGAGCGCCACGGCCACCGAAGAGACCCCCGGTACTTTAGCGACTGCCTTTTCCACATGGGACTGGCACGCTGCACAGGTCATGCCTGTGACTGTATATTGTCTCATTTTTTACCTCTTTCATTTCCTGTCAAAAAATTATTTCATTAATTTCTGGAGCATGGTGCAAAGTTCATCCACTTTTCCGTCCCGGCCTTCGCGGATATCATCGGAAACGCAGCCTCGGATATGGGATGCCAAGAGCAGTTTGTTGAAAGAATTCAGCGCATTGGATACAGCTGATACCTGCATGAGGATATCGGGGCAGTACGCATCGGCTTCCACCATTTTCTGTATGCCCCTGATCTGCCCTTCTACTGTTTTAAGGCGGGTAAGCAGTTTCTTCCGTTCTGCCGGTGCCCGTTCCGTACGGCAGCAGGCTTCCTCTGTTTCCATACCGGCCATCTGTTTTGTCTCCTTCGCTTCCATTTTATTTCCCTCTCTGCTTTTTCGTACTCTCTCTCATTCTTACTGCTGAATCGAAAATCTTCTTTCTGATTAGACTATACCCCCCTGGGGTCTATCTGTCAATAAAGAAATTAAATATAAGGAATAAATCCGAAAAACATGTCCGCCTTATGCTTTGCTGTCCATCTGCCGTGGAAGAAATACTTTTACGGTTTTTTCTCCGTTTTACATCCTGTCTCCTCCATACTATAATGAAAGAAAATATATTTCTTTAAGGAGGTTATCATGGCAGATCTTACGGTGGGCAAAAAAGCACCCTTATTCACACTTCCGTCTGACGGCGGACAGGATATTTCTCTTTCCGATTACAAAGGCGGGAAGGTAATTCTTTATTTCTACCCGAAGGACAATACTTCCGGGTGCACGCTGGAAGCGCAGGCATTCCGCGCCAATCTGGAAGAATTTAAGAAACGGGGGTATTCTGTACTTGGCGTAAGCCGCGACAGCGTGAAAAAGCACTGCAATTTCCGCGACAAGTATGAACTTAATTTCCCTCTCCTTTCTGATGAAAAGGAAACGGTATGCAACTTGTACGGCGTCATGAAAGAAAAGAGCATGTACGGAAAAAAATACATGGGCATCGAGCGCTCCACGTTCATCATTGATGAAAAAGGCATATTGGTGAAAGAATACAGGAACGTGAAAGCCGCTTCTCATGTAAACGATCTGCTGAGGGACCTGCAATAGCCAATTATAAAGAGGCTGTGACAAAATATTTTTGTACCTTGTCACAACCCCTCCATTCATGCCTTTTCGGCAGACAAAAAAGAGCGTCGTTTCTTTTTACGGAAACTCCGCTCTTTTTTCATTTCAATCCGTCAGATCTTCAATGAGCCATGCCTTTTCAAAGGGGAAAGCGGCATATGCTTCGCCTTCCAGGATCGTCCTGCCGGGGTCGTAAATATCGATAATCCATTCCTTGCCAAGACTGTCATTGACAAAGTAGCGGATTTTTTCTCCAAGGAACATTTTATTTTGAATGGTGACTTTTACATTCACCTGCCCGTCAACGGCCTCTTTCACCAACTTCAGACATTCGGGACGGATGCTCAGGCAGTATTCCTGCCCTGCATTTACGCTCTTCGCAGTAGGAATTCTGTCGTTTCCGTAAGAAACAGTATTTTCTCCCAGCCCTTTTACGCTGAGGAGGTTTGTCGTGCCGATGAAGTCCGCCACGAACGGCGTCTTCGGTTCAAAGTAGATCTCCTGGGGCGATCCTGTCTGATGGACGACGCCGCCTTTAAGGACGACAATCATGTCCGACATGGAAAGAGCTTCCGACTGGTCATGGGTGACATAAATCGTGGAAAGCCCCATCTTCTTCTGGATGTCACGGAGTTCCACGCGGACGTTTTCGCGCAGCTTCGCATCCAAATTGGACAGCGGTTCATCAAGAAGAAGAACTTCAGGATTCATGACAAGGGCACGGGCCACAGCAACACGCTGCTGCTGTCCGCCGGACATCTGGTTCGGGAAACGGTCCTCCATGCCTTTGAGCTGCATGAGGTCAAGTGCTTCTTTGACACGTCTTTCTATTTCCTCTTTCGGACGGTTCTTCACACGAAGTCCGTAAGAAACATTATCGAAAACGTTCATATGCGGAAAGAGGGCATATTCCTGAAATACCATGGCCGTATTTCTGCTGTAAGGAGGAATCCTTTCGATTCGTTTGCCGTTGAGAAGTATTTCCCCATCATCCGGTTCATAGAAACCTGCCACCATGCGGAGAAGCGTGGTCTTACCGCAGCCTGACGGCCCGAGGAATGTAACGAAATGCCCCTTTTCAAAATCAATGTTCACGTCTTTGATGACATGGCTCCGACCAAAATATTTATTGATCTGTTTCAGCTGCAATACTAAGTCTGACATATTTCCACCTCTGTTGTAAACTTTGAGCGATTATAAATCAAAGATATTGATCTTGTCACGGAGTATCAGTTTCACCACACCGAAAGTCAGGTAAATAACAAGCATGATGCCTACGGCAGTGGCGCTGGCAGTCGGGAGGAATCCCTGATTTGCCAGGCTCATGATATTAATGGACGCCAGGTTCCATTCCGGTGACACGAGGAAAATAACGGTGCTTAAGGTGTTCATGGAACGCATGAACGCGTATACAAAGCTGACAGAAAGTGAATTTTTCAGCATAGGCAGCACAATTTTCCGGAAAGTCGTGAAGCTGCCTGCCCCTAAGTTGGTAGACGCCTGCTCTAAAGAGCCTTCGATCTGTTTCAGCCCCGCCACGGCCTGCCGATATCCTACCGGCAGCTGGCGGAGGGCCATACCGAGAATGATAATAGCAAGCGTACCCGTCATTTCAAGCGGTCCGTCATTAAAGGCGAGAATCATGGCAAGACCGATAAACGTCCCCGGCAGAGAGACGGGAAGCATGGCAAGAAAATCCATAACTGTTCTTCCCGGGAATTTTTTACGGAGCACCAGAAACGCCAGAGCAATGCCGAAGACCGTGCTGATTGCCGCCGTGGACATGGATGCCACCCAGGAGTTCACCATGACATTGGAGTTGATGACGCCTTCTTTGAAATACTCAAGAGTGAAGGTGTAATCCGCACCGAAAGAAACGGTAAAGGCAAAAAGCACGACCACACCGATAATCATAAGGATGCCCAGGCTGAGAAGCATGCAGAAAGTAAAGAAACACCATGTTGCCGCCGGTCCCGCCGTCACACGGATGAGGCCTGCCACGGGCTTTCCCGTAACGGTAACGTAAGAGTTCTTTTCCAGATAATACCGCTGTACAAAGAAAACAATGAGCGTCGGAATGACAAGAAATACGGAAAGCGTGGCGCCCATGGGAAGATCCCAGGCACCGGTGACCTGTGTGTATGCTTCCGTGGCCAGAACATGATAATTACCGCCGACCAGCATGGGGTTGCCAAAGTCTGCCAATGAGTTGATACCGACCAGGAGGAACGCGCTTGCCAGCCCCGGCGTCGCCAGTCTGAGAGTCACCGTACGGAAAAGGTACCACCCTTTCGCCCCCAGGTTCTGTGCTGCCAGTTCTAAATTCGGACTGATATTTTTCAAAACACCCGAAATAGTAATGTACGCCAGCGGGAAAAAAGCGATAGTCTGCGCTGCCCAAAGTCCGACAGGTCCGTAAAGATCCACCTTCAAATGAAGCATTTCCCATGTAATAAAGCCGCGGCGGCCGAAAAGCATGATAAATGCCAGACCGCTGACAACGGACGGCGCCATGGTAGGAAGCAGAGCCACCACCTGAAAGAAACGCTTGCACGGCATATTCGTGTAATTCACGCCGTAAGCAAAAATGAATCCGAAAACGATAGCCGTCGCCGTGGCAACAAAGGACGAGAAGATCGTGTGGCTGAATACCTCGATGAACTCCTTATCCGTGACGGCGCGCATCCAGTCTGCCGATGTCGGAACGAGAAGAATTTTCACAAAAGGATAAATAATAAATACGGCAAACAGAAGGAATACGGCAAGAATACCGATGAGAAGCGGCGGCTCCCGAAGAAGCACTTTCATCTCCGCTGCGATTCCGGTGTGTTCGCGGCCGGACTCTTTTTCATTCATACAAAACTCCTTAGATATAAAAAGGATTTATTTCTTTAAAACAGCAGGTGCCTTCCGGCTTTTCCATCGGCGAGGGAAAGGCAGGTATAAAGCAGACTATTTCTTAAATAAGTAAAAGTAATAGATAAAAAGTTACCCCCACCGTCATTGGTGGAGGCAGCTTTTTGACAGACATATTATTCAGCAAAGAATGTATCGCAGTTCTTCTGTTTATCGGCGCCCGCCTTGACCAAATCATAAGTCTTGAACAGCGGCAGCTCTTTCAGCGGCTTCATGCCCTGGGGCGGAGCCACTTCCGGATTGCAGGCAATGCCGTTCGTCGTCTTTACAAGGATATCTCCCGCTTCTTTGGTAAGGACGAAATCAATAAACGCTTTCGCCACATCTTCATTGGCTTTGTTCTTAATCTTGCCTACGGGACATACTGTCCAGCCTGCCTGATCGTAAATGGTGCTTACCAGTTTCTGTCCTTTGGCGCTGACCAGATTCTGATCGGAAATAAAGTTGACAGCGATAAGATATTCGCCGGCACCGGCTTTCTGTCCCGGTGTGAATCCGGAAGGAGTGAACTGCGCCACCTGCGGTTTCAGCGCTTTCAGGTATTCCCAGCCCTTTTCTTCTCCCATATTCTGGAGAACGGAACTGATAAAGGTGTTGCCTGTACCGGATTTGCGTGGATCAGGCATAATAATTTCCCCTTTGAATTCCGGTTTCAGAAGATCCTGCAGTGTCGTCGGAGCGGCGACGCCTTTCGGTTTAAATTCTTCATTGAAACGTTTTTCATTGTAGCCGATTGCCAAAACTTCCAGATACGTGCCATACCAGAAACCGTCTTTGTCCTGGTATTCAGGCATGATCATTTTGGCATTCTTGGATTTATAAGCTTCCAGAAGTCCGTCAGCCGCCGCTTTCGCATGGGCGTCCGCCGTGCCGCCGAGCCAGATATCCGCTTTCGGTGCGTCTTTTTCTGCCGTGATACGGGCAAGAGCTTCCCCGGTTGGCAGACGGATGAAGCTTACATCTGCACCGGTCTGCTTCTTAAACAGATCCGCCAGTTCTTTTGCCGTGTCTTCATGGAAAGACACATACATCACCAACTTCTTGCCTTTCAGATCCTGACTGCCCGTTTTCGCACCGCCTGCAGCCGCCTTGTCACCGCCGCCGCAGCCGGCAGCAATCAACGCCAGTCCGGCCAGGGTGCACGCAGCAAGAGCCTTCCATTTCATGAAAAACATCTCCTCTCAAATCTTAAATATGTTTACTTACCAAAGCAATTTTAGCATATATCCCAGACACTAACTATAAAAAGAAAGTCCGTTGTAATTTTAGCATAAATGTATGCTGTTTTCATTACTTTTTATCATTACATAACACATATTCCTTTTCCCGTTTTCATATTTTCTGCAAAAGAAAAGGACGCCTTTTACGAAACGTCCTGTCCTTTGTCAATTTATCTTCTTCCCGCTACTGTTTTTCCCCGGACTTTTCTGCCGACCGGCCCGAAATCCTGTCAAGAAGTTTATTCCCCGCAGATTTCACTTTATCCTTCAATGCTTTTTTCTTTTTCTCCGCTTCTTCCTTTTTCTTCTTTTCCGCCGCTTCCGCTTCCTGCTTTGCCCGCGCGGCCCTTGCTTTTTCCATACTGCTTCTTACGGAAGCAGGAATTTCGAAGTTCTTCACGGTATAACCGCTTTCCGCTTCGTACATATAATCGCGCCAGATCGCTGCAGGAATGGTGCCGCCGGTATACCCCGCATTGGTGGATGTGTCATCGCCGACCCAGACAGCCGTGGAGAGATCCGGCGTATATCCGACAAACCATGCGTCATGTTCATCATCAGTAGTCCCCGTCTTTCCTGCCGACGGCCGTCCGATATATGCATTTCCGCCGGTCCCGCGGGAGATAACTTCTTCCAGCACGCTCGTCAATGTCCATGCCGAGGCTTCATCAACGACCTGCGTACTTTCCGGCGCGCCGGAATGATCTTCAAGCACCTTTCCATTGCGGTCGACAACTTTCATAATGACCGTCGGTTCCACCAGTTTGCCGCCGTTTGCAAACACGCTGTATGCTTTTGCCATATCCCAGACGGACACGCCGTAAGTCAGACCACCAAGAGCTGTTGCCAAGTTCGTATCACTGTATTCACCCTCGGTAATTAAGGTGGAAATTCCCACATTTTTTGCCGTCTGAATAACTTTTCCCATGCCTACCTGATCCGCCAGATAGACCGTAGGTATATTCATGGACTTCACAAGCGCTTCCATGACGGTTACGCTGCCGCCGGAAGTGCCGCCGTAATTCTTCGGTGTCCAGCCGCCGCCGAAATCTTTCGTTTCATTACTAAGAATGTCGAAAGGCGTTACTTTGTTTGCAAATGCCGTCAGATAGACAAAAGGTTTGAAAGCCGAACCCGGCTGGCGGGTCATCTGTACAGCGCGGTTAAAGTGATCCTGCCCGCGGCCGCCCACCATAGCGCGGACGTATCCCGTTCCCACTTCTATGGAAACAAGGGCGCCTTGAGGCTGTGTCAATTTCTTATCATCGGTATAGGCATTAGGAAGATTTTTCTTCAGGGCCGCTTCCGCTTCCTTCTGCAAATCAAGATCCAGCGTAGTGTAAATCTGCATGCCCTCTTTGTAGATCGCATCGGAATCATACTTTTCGCTGATCAAGTGAATGACATAATTTACAAAATAAGACGCCACACTATCCGTTCCCCGCTGTTCCTGGGGCCGGGCCAGATGGATATCCGTTTCTTTTGCCGCAGCAGCCTCACTCTCGGTAATGTACCCATACTTCACCATCTGATCAAGAACGATGGACTGCCGCTGTTTTGCCGCTTCCACACTGTGGAACGGAGAGTAATAATTCGGACTGTTCGGAAGACCCGCTATAAGCGCGCACTGGGCAAGAGACAAATCCTTCACGTCTTTTCCAAAATACACTTTAGATGCCGTCTGGATACCATAACAGCCCTGTCCGAAATAAATCTGGTTCATATACATTTCCAGAATTTCTTTTTTGGTATACTGCTGCTCTATCTTTAAAGCAAGAAAAGCCTCCAGCATCTTGCGTTTCAGCGTCTGTTCCTGCGAAAGGAAAGCGTTTCGCGCCAGCTGCTGCGTAATGGTGCTCCCCCCCTGCGCCGTGGCATTGCCGCTGATGATATTTCTGAAAACGGCACGGATGATACCGATAGGATCCACGCCGTGATGTTCATAAAAACGGTTATCCTCTACCGCAATAAATGCGTTTTGTAAATTAGCCGGCACTTCATCAATGGACACGGGGAGACGGTTTTCCTCGGCGTGAACCGTAGTAATAAGCCGCCCCTTGGCATCATAAATGCGGGACGACGCATCCGGTGCAATATTTGCGGAAATATCCGGAAGCCCGCTGCTCACCGACAGAAAGAAACCTGCCGCCGCCCCGGCGCCTGCAATAAAAACGATAATGAAAAGAAAAAGAAAAATCTTTTTTACCGTGGAAGATTTTTCTTTATGCTGTCTGCGAATTTCAGAATTTCTCATGAAAGCCGGCGCTCCTCTGATTAATCAATGTATATCTCATATAAAAATTTTTATTCAAAAATATGAACGGTTAAACCAAAAGATAATAATATTTGTTCCATTATAGCACAATCCCGCCGGCAAAAAAGAAAGAAGGCTTTCTCTTCCTTTTTAGAATCATCGTTTTTAAAATCATCGTTCCCCTTTTCTTTTCTGCCGCTGTTTCTTCCATCCCCGGTACAAGACTTCATCCCCTCATACCGTTTATGGAAATTTCATTTCTTATTCTACTATATATAGTATTTTCTTCTCTATAAGTGCCTATAGAAAAAATCTTGAATGAGTATCTTCATTGTGAAACGTTTCGTGAAACGCCAAAGCCTCCTGTCCCCTTTCCGCCCCATATCGACATGCCTGCATTTTCCATATTTTTGATTTTCCGCAGCTTTGAAAAATAATGGTATTTTTTAATTCGTTTTTCCTATTCCATTTCCTGTGAATATGTTGTACTATAAATCACGATACAATATGTTGTATTACAGCAGAAGTAAAAACTATATTTTGTACGTGTTATTTTAATTTTATTATATCCAATCATTAATAGGGAGTGTAGTCATGCAACAGGGAAATGAAGAGAACGTCATCGTCCGCACGAATGTCATCAAAAGAAACGGACAGGAAGTCACTTTCGATATCACGAAAATCATCAATGCTATCGGCAAAGCCAATCATGAAGTCGCCGGCATCCATCAGATGAATAATTTCCAGATCCGTGCGATTGCGGATAATATCGCGAAGAAAATTTCCAATTATCCCCACGCGGCCAATGTCGAAGATATCCAGGATATGGTAGAAACGGGCATCATGGAAATGCGCGGCTATGAAGTGGCCCAGAAATACGTCCGTTATCGTTATAAACGCGAAATTTCCCGCAAGAGCAATACCACCGATGACGGTATTCTTTCTCTGATTGAACTTAATAACGAGGAAGTAAAACAGGAAAACTCCAATAAAAATCCTGTCATCAATTCTACCCAGCGCGACTATATGGCCGGCGAGGTATCCAAAGACCTCACGCGCCGCCTTCTTCTTCCTGAAGAAATCGTCAAGGCCCACGATGAAGGCATCATTCACTTCCATGATGCCGACTATTTCGCGCAGAAAGAACATAACTGTGATCTCATTAACCTGGAAGACATGCTCCAGAACGGTACTGTCATCAGCCAGACGATGATTGAAAAACCCCATTCTTTCTTCACCGCCTGCAATGTAACGACCCAGATTGTTGCCCAGGTAGCGTCCAACCAGTACGGCGGCCAGTCCTTTACGCTTTCCCATCTTGCGCCCTTCGTCGATATCAGCCGTCAGAAAATCAAAAAGGAAGTCATTGAAGAACGGAAGCTGACCGGCGAATCCATGAATGATGAAATCATTTCCAAAATTGTTGAAGCCCGTCTCCATGAAGAGATCAAGAGCGGTATTCAGACAATCCAGTACCAGCTCATTACTCTGATGACCTGTAACGGCCAGGCTCCTTTCGTCACCATGTTCATGTATCTTGATGAAGTACCGGAAGGCCGCACCCGTGACGATCTCGCCATGATCATCAAAGAAGTCCTTCTCCAAAGAATGAAGGGAGTAAAGAATGAAAAAGGCGTATGGATCACACCGGCATTCCCGAAACTGATCTACGTCCTTGATGAAGATAATATCCATGATGACTCCCCCTACTATGAGCTGACGAAACTTGCTGCGGAATGCACAGCAAAACGTCTCGTCCCCGACTATATTTCCGCGAAAATCATGAAGGAATACAAAAACGGCGACGTATACCCCTGCATGGGCTGCCGCAGCTTCCTCACCCCCGACACGGAAGGTCTTGGTAAAAACGGCGAGCATAAATATTACGGCCGTTTCAACCAGGGCGTTGTCACACTGAATCTGGTAGACGTAGCCTGCTCGGCAAAAGGAAATATGGATGAATTCTGGAAAATCCTTGAAGACCGTCTCGAACTTTGCCACCGGGCTCTCCGCTGCCGTCACGAAAGACTTCTGGGCACCATTTCCGACGTAGCCCCTATCCTCTGGCAGCACGGCGCTCTCGCCCGTCTGAAAAAAGGCGAAGCCATCGATAAACTGCTCTTCAATAATTACAGCACCATTTCCCTCGGCTACGCAGGCCTCTATGAAATGTGCGTAAGAATGCTGGGCGTTTCCCACACCACGGAAGAAGGCAAAGCATTCGGCATGAAAGTCATGCAGAAGCTGAATGATAAGTGCGCCGAATGGAAAGCCGCCGAACATATCAGTTACTCCGTCTACGGCACTCCTATGGAATCCACCACTTATAAGTTTGCCAAATGCCTCCAGAAACGTTTTGGCATGATCCCCGGCGTCACGGATAAAAACTACATCACCAACAGCTACCATGTCCATGTGGCCGAACATATCGACGCTTTCCATAAGCTGAAATTTGAATCCGATTTCCAGCGGCTCTCTCCGGGCGGCGCGATTTCCTACATCGAAGTGCCAAATATGCAGAACAACATCCCCGCTGTCATTGCCGTCATGAAGTACATCTATGAAAACATCATGTATGCGGAACTGAATACCAAGAGCGACTACTGCATGCAGTGCGGCTACGACGGAGAAATCAAGATTATTGATGATGAAAACGGCAAACTCATCTGGGAGTGCCCGAACTGCGGCAACCACGACCAGCACACCATGTCCGTGGCAAGAAGGACATGCGGATACATCGGCACCCAGTTTTGGAACCAGGGCCGCACACAGGAAATCAAAGACAGAGTCCTCCACCTTTAATCATCATTATTAAGATAAGGCGGCGCCATCCTGTATGAGCGCCGTTTTTATTCCCTATCGCGAGGTATTTATGAACTACGCCGGAATCAAAGAATATGATATCGCCAATGGGCCGGGCATCCGCTTTTCCCTTTTCGTTTCCGGCTGCACCCACCACTGCAAAGGCTGCTTCAATCCGGATACATGGTCTTTTCACTACGGCAAGCCCTTCACGAAAGAAACGGAAGACTACATCATCAGACAATTGGGGCAGGACTGCTACCAGGGCATGACTCTCCTCGGCGGCGAGCCCATGGAGCCGGTCAACCAAAAGGGACTGCTCCCCTTGGTGAAACGATTCAAGGAAACCTATCCGGAAAAAGATCTCTGGTGCTTCTCCGGCTATCTTTTCGATAAGGAAATACTCGGTCATTTCGCAAAGATTATGCCTGAAACAATGGAGCTTCTAAAATATATAGACATCCTTGTGGACGGTGAATTTGTCCTCGCAAAAAAAGACATCACCCTTCTCTTCAAAGGTTCTTCCAACCAGCGGACGATCGATGTGCAGAAATCTCTCCATGCAGGAGAACTGTGCTTTTGGAATCCGGGCGACACAAGTATGTCAAAAATGACAAAAATTTAAGGGCTGCAATGCAAAAAGGAACCCGCCGGCTATGCCGGCAGGTTCCTTTTTATGTTTTATCCATGATGACGGGTTTTACCGTAGTATGAAGTGCCTTTGTCAGAGTCATGCATAAGATCCATGAGTTCTTTGGCCCGTTCCAAAGTGAATCCGCATCGGTTGGCGTATTCCACAAGGGGATTTCCCCGCAGTTCACGTTTCTTTTTCATATATGCCCGGCGGTCTTCCTCGGAAAGCCCTTCCACATCCTGCAAATCCTGCATACGGCGGGCATTCCTGAAAATCATGTACACTTCCGTCCGCTCCGCTTCTTCTGCCGTCATCTTTCCTTCTTTCACAAGTTCCGTCAGATAGTACACCGCCGCTTTCGGCTTATGGGGACTCGTTCCTTTGATATCCTGCGGCATGGATACCGGTTCAGGAAGCCTCGCCGATACGGTGCCGGCAGCAAAAAGGATGGCAGCTAAAGCAAGTCTAAGTATTTTCTTCATATGTTCTCCTTAAAAAGAATGACGCAGTGTAAGAGTGTACGTTCTTCCGCTTGCCGCTTCGCTGTCATAAATCACTTTGTCGAAAAGATTGTAAATATAGAATTGGGCGGTGGTGTTCTTCGTGAAACTATAATTGGCGGATAAGCTGGCGATGAAGAATCTTCCCGCAGAGTAGTACACGCCTGTCGCCGCATCAGGTTCCTGGCGTGCGCTGACATACTGGGCATCAGCAAGAATATCCCATCTCTTATCGGTAAACTCCGCGCCGAAGTGGATAAGGTGTTTCGGAATATCCCAGTTATGTTCGCCATCAATGGATTCCGTTTCCCATGCATAATTCAAATATCCGCTTACTTTATCGGAGAATTGATGGGTAGCACTGAACTCGAAGCCTTTTTTCTTTGCCTTGCCGAAGTTCCTGTACTGGGAATAACCTTTCTTATAGAATACCCCTTTGTAAGTAGATGCTTTGCCCGTGGAGAAATAACGGATAGCATCTTTCGTATCCGCTTTGTAGACAGCAATATTCGCAGTGGTGTCTTTCCATTTTTTCTTCAATCCCAGTTCATACGTATCCGTCTGTTCCGGGTCAAGATCGGGATTGGGCAAAGATCCCCTTGTAGAAGCCGTAGGCACGCCATTGACAATCTTGATGGGGGATCTTTCAGAACGATACACCTGGTAGAGTATAGGCGGCGTGAAGGAATGTCCATAACTTGCATATACAGTGGTATCATTCCCCACAAGGTACTCTAAAGATAATTTCGGGCTCCATGCATTATAAATACCTTCTTCATCGTCCTTCACATAACCGGTCGTAAGGAATTCATGATGGCCGCCATATTTCTTGTAGCGGTCAAAACGGAGTCCTGCGTAAACGGCAAATTTTTCAGAAGCCTGCCATTTATCCTGGAAATAAGCGGACAGGGATTCGTCTTTACCGCGATGTTTTTCATAAGCATTTATTTTACTGCCGTGATCTTTGTAATGGGCCAGATTGTATCTCGTTTGGTCAAAAGAATTTGCCCTGTATGCCAAGCCGCCGATCAGGGTATGGGACCCCAATTCCCAGGTTTTATTCAAATCAAAATCTTTTGTCTTGCTCGGATAAAAAGACTGTACTCCTTCCCCATTCCACGCATAAGTCTCCTCTTCCGTCATGGGCAGCCACGCATCATCTCCGCCGGCACTGCTGTAGCCGTCTTTTTTGATATCTGTATATCCTGCATGGACATGGAACCGGTTTTTATTATCATCATAGAAAATATTGTGCATACCCCATTCTTTTGCGCCTACATATCCGAGAAAATCACCCGGCGCAAAATCTATACCTTTTCCATTGGGGTAAACAACGCTGCCATAGAAAATGCTCTTTCCGGAAGCATCCTTAATCAAAGTAAAGGGATGCTCATAACTGTATTTATGATCCGTATGAAGGTAGGAATAAGTCAAAGACTTGTCATCATTGAAATGATAGGTCAACTTGGCATGGTAACTTTCCGAAGTCCATGCTTTCTCTCCGCGGCCTCCCAAAATGACCCTGCCGCGGCCGTCAATAGGCAAATTACCCGCATCAAATTGCGGTATATTTTCCGTACTGCCTGATACGCGGGAGTCCACATAGTAGCCCCGCCAACCGTCAGTTTTGCGTTTTTCATACCCTGCGCCGATATCCCATTTATCTTTACGGACAGATACATCATAAACCTGTTTTGTCGTACTGTTGCTTCCGTAAGAAAGCGTCACATTTCCATGAACCCCTTCCTCATGGGTATTCGTCGTAATCGAAATGACGCCGCCTGTCGCACGGCCGCCGTAAAGGGAAGAGGCTGCGCCGCGGAGCACTTCAATCTTCTTTATATTTTCCACGGGGATCATCGTCCAGTCTACAGAACCGTTCCACCCCGAATTAACAGGCTGCCCGTCCACGAGGACAAGAACATCGCTTGAAGAAAAGCCGCGGAGAGAAATACCACCGTCAGCAACAGGAGAAAGATATACGCCCGTTTCCTGTCCCAATGCCTGCGCTACGCTTTGGTAGCTGTGATCCTTAATTTCTTTTGCCGTGACCACGGACACGCTGGCCGGCACTTTTTCTGCAGATTCTGCCATTTTTGTCGCTGTAACGACAATGCCTTCCAGCTCATAAACATCAGCTGCATGAGCCGTGCCGCCTGCCAGGGCAAGCAATACCGCCAACCCTAAAACCCCTGATTTTTTCATACTATACTCCTCTCCTTGCATATAAAAAATACCTGTGATAGCCGGCGCCGAAGTCTCCAAATTTCCTTCTCTGCCATATTCCCTCAGGTTCATAAACAAACTGATTCGTGCGGAAAAGTATCATTCATCCCCATCTGCTACTATTCCACATGAATTATTATACTTATATCCATATGTATAATCAATTTGTTTTACATTTTATTGTAATGTTTCCGGTCTATTTATTTAGAAATATATAGTTTTATTCCAAAGATAAAGGAAATCTGCCGGTCTGCCATGGGTACGGCGCGGGCGATGGAAATGGGGCCGTCAGAAGGCGCCATGAGTTCTCTCTCCATCTGCGTCGCCGGTATCATGACCGCAGCAGGCGCGAGCCTTTTCCCTGCTTTTGGTAAAATTCCACAAAAAAAGCATATCGCACTTTTATCCGCGGTACGCTTTTTAAATTTCCCTGCTTGGAGAAATATCTCCATCAGTTCTTTCTTTTTAATAAGGACCTGAACCCAAACAGACGCGGTCTTCATAGAGGCTGATATATTCCGACTCATCTTCGCCTGCCGTAAAAAATTCATTCATCGGGCCTCCCGCCTTATAGTACGCGGCGTAACTGTCCCGGGAACTGTCCGCATTCAGCCCGGAACGATCGAAAGTTTTCCTGCTTCCCTTGTTAATTCGTATGCCGTCCACAATCCCTCCATAGAAATATACACTGACCCCTTCCTTTACATAGCTCCAGCTCTGGTATGGAAATCTCCCGTCCTCGCAGTCCGGTTCTCCGTAGAGCCGGCGCACCTCTCTCATCTCCATTCCCAGATATATGCCGTCCACAGACTCAAAATGCTTTCCGGTGAGACGACAGTATACCTGATTTCCATACACCAGTATTTTATAATTCGGACTCATCACATTCCAGCCGATTTTCTCCGTGACCGGCTGCCCTTCATGCAGAAGCACCGCTTTCACTGCCCCCTGCACTCCTCCGCCGGCCACATCATACATGCCGTCCAAAAGATCTCCGTCCACGGCACGGGGGGTAATCTCCAAAGTCCTTCCTCCATGAATATCCGTCCACGTCCCGCAGATTTCATGGGGAAATTCAGCTTGTTCATAAACCCTTTCATCAGCAAAGGATACCACCGACATTCCGACGAGAAACAGCCCGATGCCTGCCGGCAGCCATTTCATACGCATCACGCATCTCCCCTTTCAGACATGACAAAGTTTACATCAGGCCTTACATAATCCGCCCATTCCTCATCCACTACGATTTTAAATCCGGGAAGGCTCCACTCCTTCGCCTCAAGCTTCATCTCATCCATGCTGCCGTGCATTCCGTCGGGCTTATTTTTCACAAGACTGCCGTATATGGTTCGTACACCTTCCACATACAAAGAAATATCCGTATTCCCGACCGACTTTTTATCTTCTGCCGAAGCGACAACTTTCCCCTGCCCGTCCAGTCCGTACCATTGGGAAAGAATGATTTTCAGATACACGCCGCCCTTCTGATTCGCCAGCACCTCTCCCACTTGCACATGCTTCATTTTCTGTATTCTTTCATCATTAAGAAAAGTCGTTTTGACTCCTCCATGATAATAGGTGACAATCGCCATATAAGAAGTATGCCCGCTGCACTGTCCGTTCATCAAAGCAAAACGGCCTTTAAATGCCCCTTTGTCAAAATCAGCAATCTTATGCATCTGGTCCTCATAGGCGGTACTCATCTGGCACATATCCTGATGAATCACTTTCGCCTCTGCCGGAGATCCCATACAGGTGAAGAATAAAAGCAGACCTATAATCCGTTTGAAAAATTTCATTTTCAGCGCCTCCCTTCCCACAACTCAAGATCAATGGATGGTCCGGCCGTCTCAGAATTCCCCTAAAAAGAGAGAGCCGTCGTCCCCGCTCATGCCGATATAGAACCGTCTGGTTCTTCCGTTTCCGTCCGTATAGGAAATCCCGTACCCCGGCGTGTCTCCGTGAAATGCCATGCCGAGCACAAGCGGTCTTTCCGCCGTGAGCCGGCCGGTATAGTAGAGTTCCGTTTCAGAGAACGTCATATTTCCTTCTTCATCCAGATCAGGAACCAAACGCAGTACTCTGAAATCCCTGACCTCATCTTGCGTAGAAAACAGGACCCGCGCCTGGTATTCCGACGTCTCCGCCATAAATTCATCGTACTCCCCATAATCGGAAAGTGCGTCCTCCGCCCAGCGGGCCTGCACCGTTCCATCTGCCGCCGCTTCATGGCTGCAGGCATATTCCGAAAAGGGAACTTTTCCTATCGCTCTTATCCCTATCCGTAATGTTTCGTCCATTTCAAAAAAACGGCCGCGTGAAATAAATAATTCTTCCGCTTCCGCTTTCTTCCATATGCCCGTTGTATTATGGAAATACCCGATCGTTCCCGCACTGCTGTCTTTGATATCGGAGAAGTAAAAATCTTCCCACTCTATCCGGCTGCCGTCATAAGAAAGATGACAAGTCCCGAATGCGCTGTACGCCGCCCCGCCGGAGCCGTGGTAATAAAACCGTCCGCCGCCGAGCGCATAATACCCGTTTCTTGCCCACCCGTCAAGAACGGCTGCCGGCGTGCCGTTCCGTATCGTATACACGGCATATACAGACTCTCCGGATCCGGGCATGCTGCCCACCAGCAGCTCGGGAACCCCATCGCCGGTGATATCCTCTATGGAAAAACCTGTCCCCTGAAGCGCTGCTTCCCGTCCCAGGGCATTCACCGTCTCCATAATCCCTGCCGAACCCGCCAGCCGATCATTTGAACCTTCTCCGGCAGCCAAATTCTCATAGAGTGCATCCAGCGTTTCTTTATAAGGCCCGCCTCCGCTCCTTTCAAAATCGGAACAGCTGAACGCTCCTGCCGATACGGCGGTGGCCGCTATACATCCTGACACGGCCAATATCCGCAGCCATTTGGAAAACTTCATAAAATACTCCTTTCCGCCCGACGGCACACTTCATGTTATAAACATGAACCTTACCTGCATGAAAGAAAATGTATCACATGAATCGGTATTTTTTACCTGTCACATATCTTTTGCCGAATGTATCCCTTTCCTTTGATAATATCCCGGCAGATATCGTTACGGTATCCTTTCCGCCGATACCAGTATTTTTGTATGGGGGTAGTACGTTATCCGGTACATGACATCTTTCCCTCCACCGATCTGTCCGCCGTCGTACACCGCAAAACTCTTCCGTCCCTCTTCCACGGCAGGTATCAGATCCTCTATCCGTATCGTTTTCCCTCTGACCGTCAGCCCCTCCATCATGGACGCGAGAACCTCCCTGTCTCTTCGCGCAATATGGAAATGGACATATTCATCCCCGCCGTCCATCATCAGATCAAACCGACCTGCCGCCTGGGCCGGCAGAAACCGGCTGTACAAACCGGCGCCTCTTGCCCAGGTCTTCTCATACATCACGTGGCTCAGCGCCATATCTTTGGTCACCGTTCCCGAAAAGACATCCTCCACGCCGCCAAAGCAATCGGTAAACGACATTATACCAAACAGGACAAACATCCCTGCCGAAAGCGCATATTTCACATACTGCCGGATCCTCTGCGGACCGGCCAATACGACCCACATGAAAGACGTGACAGCCACAGTCAGTGACGGTCCCGCCAGCAGCCCTTTCCAGATCAGCCCCGGCACACCGACTGACGGCATATCAAAATACATATCTAAAGCCAGCACCGCCGTGGAACTGAGCATCACCACCCACGCATAAGGCCGGTTTTTGCGCGAAGGAGTCCTCTTCCGCTCCCTGTCCGCCATCGCCTTATCACGCGCGGCAGCCTCTGCCAGCGGTTTCCTGTATATCCAAAGCAGAACTATCAATATAAAGATGACAAGATGCAACAGAAGCATCCCCACAAACATTCCGCCCATCATAATTCTCCTTTTCAAACGGCCGCCGGGTTACAGCAGTTTTTTCCAAAACCGATCACAGCCGTACGCGGGGGCATGCACATAAAAAACCGCCCCTTTACTTTGTATTATAAAGGAAGCGGTTTTATAAATTCCAGTTTTTCCGTCTTACGATTCCACTATGCTTTTCAGTTCCTCTACAAAAGCGTCGAGCGGGCGATAGCCGGACATGCGCTTTACAGGCTTGCCGTCTTTAAAAACCACCAGAGTCGGAATGGACATGATATCAAATTCAGCAGCCAGCTGCTGCTGCTCATCAACATCGACCTTTGCGAAATTAATCTGGCTGCCAAGCTGCTTCTCGGCGCTTTCCAGCACAGGCGCCATCATACGGCACGGCTGGCACCAGGTCGCCCAGAAGTCCACAAGGGCGTATCCTTTGTGATTGGTTATTTCCTTTTCAAAATCCGCTGCAGAATGAATTTCTTTGCTCATCATCATCTCTCCTTTTCAAATCACTTTATATCCACATCTTTCTATGCAATTATTATAATATAGATATCTTTCGATGTAAAGCTCCGATGAAATTATTTTTATCCCCTGTGTTCCTATAGTATAATAAAATCATTACAAATTAAGGAGAACCTATGAAATCAGGATATTGGACGCGGGAATTTATTGCGGGGCTTTTTCACCTGATTACCCCCTACTGGAACAGCGAAGAAAAGAAATCGGCACGGCTCTATCTCGCAGGTATCATTACCCTCACAATTGCCGCCGTATATATGACACTGCTTTTAAACGAATGGTTCAATTCTTTTTACAGTGCTTTGCAGAATTATGACAGCGACGCAGTTTACAGCGGGCTTCTCCGTTTCACGGGACTGGCCTTCGCCCACATCGCCTTTGCGGTATACAGCTACTACCTGCAGCAGCGCCTGGCGCTCCGCTGGCGGAAATGGATGACGAAAAACTATCTTGCCAAATGGACCGGACAGCAAATGTACTACCGTCTTGAAATGTTTTCCCAAGGCACGGCAGACAATCCCGACCAGCGTATTTCCGAAGACATCAATCTTTTTACGGCACGTACGCTTTCCTTCATGAGCGGGCTGCTCCGCTCGGCGACGACCATCGTGTGCTTTATCTTTGTTCTCTGGAATTTATCGGAAGTCCTATCGTTTTCTGCCGCAGGACAGGAATTCCATATTTACGGCTACCTTGTCTGGACGGCGCTCGCCTACTCCGTTCTCGGCACATGGATCACCCATAAAGTCGGCCACCGCCTCGTTTCCCTCAATTACCTCCAGCAAAAACTGGAAGCCGACTTCCGTTTCGCCATGGTCCGTCTCCGTGAAACGGCGGAAAGCGTGGCATTTTATAACGGCGCGGCAAAAGAAGAAGCGTTCCTGTCAAACCGTTTCATGACCCTCCTCAGAAATACCCTTTTCATCATCAAAAAGCAAAAACAGCTTTCCTGGCTGACAAACAGCTACGCCCAGATTGCCATTATATTTCCCTTTGTCGTCGCTGTGCCGAGATATCTATCTCAAAATATTTCCTTAGGCGGCCTGATGCAGATTGCCAACTGCTTCGGCAAAGTCCAGGACGCTATGTCCTACTTCGTCGATGTATATGCGTCTCTGGCGGAATGGCAGTCCTGCGCGGAACGTCTGCTGTCCTTTGACAAGCACATAGAGGCCATTGAAAAAGAGACAGAAGAAAAATCAGGCAACCTTGTCCGCGAAGAGACTCCTGACCGGCTCCGCCTCACGGATATCACCATTTCCGTACCCGCCATGGATGAAAACAAAAGGACACGGGAAATCATTTCATCTGCGAGCTGTTCAATCAAGGCGGGAGAACATGTCATCCTGAAAGGCCCTTCGGGAAGCGGGAAATCCACCCTTCTCCGTACGCTGGCAGGCTTCTGGCCCTATGTCAAAGGACATATCTCCATGCCCGCCCCCTCTGAAATGATGTTTATTCCCCAAAAACCTTACATTCCCATGGGCACCTCTGCCGAAGCCGCATCGTACCCGCTGGAAACGGCGGATAAGGAAATACTTTCCCCGCTCCTTATGGAATGCGGTCTTTCCCATTTAATGAAAAAGACGGATACCGAGGCGGACTGGAGCCACATCCTCTCTTTAGGGGAACAGCAGAAATTGGCTTTTGTCCGCGTGTTCCTCAGAAAACCGAAATGGGTCTTCCTTGACGAAGCCACCAGTGCCATGGATGAAGAAACAGAAGAAAAGATGTACCGTCTTCTGACGGCGCTCCCCGGCACAACAGTCATCAGCATCGGCCACCGTTCCACCTTGGATAAATGGCACGACAGGGTTCTCCGCATTGAAAATGGAAAGCTCATCGGATAACAACACCGCCTTTTTCCGTTCCACCGCACAGGCGCCGTTAATAAGACAAAAGAAAACAGTCCGTCTCTGTCAGTCCCGGCTTCCCGGACACAGATACAGACTGTTTTTTATAATGGATAAGAGATGGCGGCGGGCGTACTCATAGGATAGAATGTCCTGTCTCACGCTTTGATTCCCACCCCCACGCGGTCAGCTTCTATAACTTTTCTGAAATCATCCGTACTGTATGCTTTCCATTTATAAGTAAAAGTTCTTGCAAAAGGATCCACCGATACATGGTAATACACATGTCCTTCCGGATATATGCGGAAGTCTATTTCCAGCTGATCCCCCGCTTCTTCCACATGCTCCAGGTTATAAGAATGGCACAGAGGTATGATCTCTTCTCCCGTCACCGCATCGGACAAACCGAACCCGTTGATCCAAAGCGCCATCCGGAAATCCATAGGGTCTATAATCAGCCTGACCTGTCCCTTAAGCAGCAGTCTTTCCTTTCTGTATTCTCCCATCATATCCTTCTTAAGATTTCTTCGATTTCATGAACTCACTGATCTGCGCCCTTGCTACCTTTTGGTAAATAAAAGCCCCTTCCGGATCACATTGATTCAGGTCTGAATAGGATGTCGTTTTTTTCAGATCCAGCGGTTCCACTTCCACCACATCTGTCGCTTCCAGCAGTCCCGCTCCATTCTCCGCCGCATCTCGGAGCGCTTTCAGAAGTACGGCCCCGTTCTCCATGAAATAATCATCGACCGCTTCCCGTACTTCCTTATTTCCCTCATAATCGGAAAGAAGTTCTTTCACCTGTTCTGCGGACAGATAAACGCCGGCAGAATAATTTTCGACGATTCCCTGCTGTGCAGGGGGTAAGATGCCTTCAGGAAGAATATCCTTCCATGGCGTGATATACCTTTCCATCATCGGGTACTCCTCCGCCATGAAAGAAACGGCAGTCCCCCGCACATAATAATGCTTGCGGAAAAACCCCTGCACTACCGCCATATAAAACCCGTGGGTGGTTTCAAATCGTTCTGAAGGCGGCGTCCCGGCGGCATACTTCATCAAATCCCTGTATTTATTTATGTAAAACGGATCCATCCCCGCGTCTTCCGCCACCGCCTCCAGCCGGGACGTATCCCCTTTCGCCAGACTGTCCAGCAGGGAAAAATACCATGCATCGATCTGCGCCTCGCTGATCGGATGGAAAGTGATGTCATACCCCATATCCATTCTCCTTTATGTTTTGAATCCTTTTATATCATGATGAATCGGTACAGTAAAGCATGAAACGCCATGTCATAACAAACCTTACCGGCTATACTTCATCTTCCCTTAACTCTCTGAAATTCCAAAGATGATATCCAAAATAACATTTGCCCGATTGGCCTATAAAAATTCCATGTTCCGGCATCTTGGCCAGTTCCCCCAGGTAAACTAAGGGCAGATCATCGGAAAACGGATAATCAACTGCTGCTTCTTCTTTGAGCGTGACCAATGTTCTTTCTTTCAGCTTACTCATGAATTGCCTCTCTTCACATCATCCGTCCACGCTGAAATGACTTAACTGCTTAAACTCGTCATCCAGGTATTCCAGCGTAAAGATATGCTCGTAATCAAACGTATGCTCCAGATAATTAATTTCTCCCATCGTAAGGTCGATGACAGGTTTCCCCAGTTTGCTCTTTATCTCCCCGGGATCCGTAATTCCATACATTTCTTTCAAATCGGGGGCAATATGCCCGACGATGTCATCAAGCCTTTCATAATAACCTGCTGCCAGTTTCTTCACCGTATCAGGAAAATCTTTCCCCGGTTCCTCATCCCAGGCAAAGACGATCCCTTCGTACTCATAAACAAACTGACGCAGGTTTTCATCAAACCGCATACTCTCTCCCCCTTATCCGACATGGAATCAATCCGTTTTACTCCACGCATAAGTTTACAGCAAGCCGTCTGCCATCCATAAAATCACGGGCATTTCAACTCCACGGCGCAAGGCAGTCCGCAAAGCGGCAAAAGGGTTGAAGCCCAGTCGCCGCAATAAATGAAACAGCAAATAGTTTGAAATGATAAGCAAACAACCATTACCCGGTATGCTTATTAAAAGTCAAGGTAACCCTTCTTACGCCTTTGTAGTATTTGTTCATTGTAAATAAAATCTTAATATTTTTATATGGCACGCCTTCCGCATTTTCCTCCTCTGTTTCCGGCGGAGAAATCCCCAGCATTTCATAGGGATCCTTCCATCCCCTCCGTTCATCAAAAGCAAGATCAATCCTTACCGGATCGACATATATTTCTTTCGCATCATCTATGACCGCTTTTACAATCGTTGCCTCAGGCAAAGAACAGGGCGAGTCCGATACGTTTTCAGCCTGTAATGTTATCGTTGTAAATTCATACCGGCTCTCACTTTTGAAAATATAGGGTCTGCTTATTTCTCCGGGCTGCAAGATGATATTGTCCAATTCTTCAGGCGTGCCGTTCTCTAAAATAAGGTTTTTGTGAAGGCAGTCACCAAAAGTATCGCTGCCCAAAATAAATGACTTTCCTATATCTGCGTGAAATGTAAAACCGTCCGGATTGTCCGCATGCGTTTTTAGCTTCGGCGCTAATTCTCGGCAAATTTCTTCGTATGACACAATGCTGAGACCGTCTTTTTTTGCTTTGGATATGTGTTGAAATATCAGGGTATCGTCATCATCTGCACCTTTCAAACGGATACCGGTAATATCCATTCGTATATTCAATAACCCTTCATCAATAAGAACCGGATATTTTTCAGAAACAAAGGCAATAAATCCCATCGCCCTGTCATAAGGCACTTTCAATTCTTCAAGGGATTTAACTTTTGTGTGATATACGAAATCAATGGAATCATCAAAAACAAGATCATCATCACCAAGTGCATGCGTTTTTTTGTATTCTTCAACTGCATGCTCACTGAAAACCTTATCAAAATTTGTCGTTATAGAAGGTGATGTCATGGAAAGAGGATCACGGGATACCGTATAGTAAACAGTAAGATCCGGATATTGGTTCAATGTCACAAACCAGCGATAATAACTCTCATCCTGCTTAATTGTATATGTATCCTTTCCAAATCTGTTATCCAAATACCGGATGATCCTTTCTTGATCTTCTTTTGTATGACCACAGCCGCCGGATAAAACGGTACTGAACAGCAGGAATAAAATGACTATCGGTTTTAAAAATTTCATCTGCCCCACCTTTTATGTTACATACGCAGATATTCTCTACGCACAGAATCCCCTGATCCTTCTATAAAACAGCCGGGAGAATAGCTCCCGAAACCATTATGACGGCGCCGAATATAATCCCCAGTATACACAGGGATAAAACCATACCGGATGTATGACGGTACACCTGAACAGAAAACAAACTGTAATCTACGGGCCGCTTAGTTACGGCATTCACAAGAAACGCGCATGCTTTATCTCTGATACGCACTTCATCATTCAAGGAAACCGTATATGTGCCGGCTTCCGCCTGAAAGGAATACAATTTCAGCCTGGACTTGCTGAGCCCGGTCACAGCGGTACGCAAAAGAGGAGCACACAGGGGAACGGATTGTCCCGTATCCCGGTTGACAAGGGTCAGTCCAAATTCTCCGAGCGGCGCTTTTTTAAACTTTTTTCCGCTGAGCCATAAGCCATATTTCCCCCTTGCAGCAAGAGTAAATGTACCCGTTCCCCTGCTATAGGGCATTTCATAAATCATTTCAGCCTTAGCAAAACGAATAACATATTTGATGCTTATAATCAACAGGAACAGTCCTGCCGGTATCAATAAACAAAATAAGTATTTCATGTTCCTCTCTCAAATAAAACTTTATAAAAGCACAAAACTGTCCGCCTGCCGCACCATTTTTTCAGTCAGCCGCAAGTATCTGTACAGCAATAAATCTGAATAACCGGCTTTAAGCACAGCGGATAAGCCATAGTGAGTATTACAGCAAGCCATCCACAATCTCAATGGTATACTTTATTTCCGATCGCCTGTGGATACGGCTGTTTATGAGTTCCTTTGCCAAGCCGCAGGCCTCCGCTTCATTCTTACCGCTAAAATAATAAATACTGTTATCATCCATATCCGCTTCACTGTCCGTTGCTTCCAGCTGCAGGCCGGGAATATGCCGGATAAGATACTCATCGACTTCCCCGTCAATCTCCAACTCCCTGCTCACATGGAGCATACCGCCGCCATAATTATAAAAACAGATTCTAATCATTGTCCCCCCTCACAAAGATCTGTTCTTTTCGTAAGTCATATCCGCCGCTTCAAATGCGGCAAACCAATCCTATAACCGAATCCATTTCAGTCCATGAACATCCTGCAACCTTAAAGAATGTCCGTCATGGCCGTTTTTCAATTCTATCCCCTTCTCTTCCACAGATATACGGGAATACCGGTGTTCCAGGCCGGCATACTTCCCTCTATGAATGTCAATCATGACACTGGTTATTGGACTCCATGTATTGTTATTAACTGTTTCTGCCAGTAAATAATAGGCATCTAAAAACAGCAGGCCCCTTCCATACACCCAAAAGGGAAGAGTGACGTCCAGCAGCGGAAGTCTTGCCGAATAAATTCCATCTCCCCGAGACGATACAATCGTCCTGTTCAATTCTATTTCGCTTCCGTAATAAGCAATAACCGCATTTTGATCGCAAATGTATAAGGGAACACCTTCTTCGGCTACGTAAAATTTTTCCGTGTCCACGTCCCTTTCTTCTGTTTTATTTTCAATTTTATTGGCCGGTTTATCATGCATATCAATCTGTCTCATCAATCTTTCGGTTACTCTCTTATATCAAATCGAGGCCAATCATGCCAATCCGCATATCTGCCACAAATCATATACTTGCTCTCTTTTCTTCACTCTTCCCTTTCCGGTCACCCGGCAATTTCCGCATCCTTTACGGTTCCGTTTTTATCCATACGCACAATGATGCAGTGTCCCCAGAAAATATCCCCGTCATCATAATACGCTTCTATTGATCCGTCGTTACGGAAAGCCAATCCGGACAAGGTGATCCGATCTGCAAATCGATCTGCCGTGATTGGTTCTTCACCAGCATTATCCAGCCAGTCATTAGCCGTATCCAGCATATGATCCGCAGCATAGGCGCGAAGCTGCCGATCCAGTTCGGGCATATTCATTTCGTGCTTCTTATATGCGGCTAATGCAGCTTCACAGGTTTCACCAGAACCTTCATCCGTATCTAAGGTAAAACCACAGTCCGGTGTCTTCATTTCGTACCATTTATACTGCCGGTTTAACAGAAAGTCTCCCCGCTGTGTGTGAATGTATTTAGGCTGCTGTAAATAGGCTGCCAGGGCTTCCAGCTCCTTCTGTCCGGCATCCCATTCCAGAACTTTCAGTACCAGGTACCGATTGTTCCATGACGCCAACCTATTCTCATCTAATATTTTGATTTTCGCTTTTCTGACTAAGAGCCTGTAAATCCCATACTGCTTGAAGTCATAGCCCCAGCCCGCTTCATGATCTGACGAAATAAGCCAGGTAAGAATCCCCTCACGCCGATCCAGCGCCCCTGTTTTGCAGTCTACGGTAGCCTCCGTATAGGCAAGAGGCCTGAGACAATCCTTCGAGTAAACTGCGGCACCATTGGGCACCTTTCGAAGCAGTGCATAGATTTCAATTTCTTCCTGCTCAAACTCCTCTTCAAATTCTTTTACACGTACAATACCCATCATGCCTCCTAATTTTTTAACAACCTGTTTTTATATAAGGATACCATATATTTTCTTCACAGAGTTTATAACCGGATTCCTATTTATATCCCTTGATTTCTTCTTCTGTCATGTTCAAAAGCCCGGTTACCCACATTCCTATGATATCGGAAAGAACGGGGGCACACCTGTATTCCTTTTCTCCATCCGGGTATGTACAGGAAAAAGCAGGTTCTCTTACAGCGGCTTCATAAAACTTCATAGCCAAACCGGCTAATTGATCGGGATTAAAAGAAAGAGATAATTTTTCAGCTATGGCACTGCGAATATTATCCCAGTCCCGATTCCGCTCTTTATAATCGTCTCTTACCTTTGCCACATATGCCGCGCAAAAGGTATGAAGCAAGGTTTGATTTTCATACAGATATTTACAATCAAAATCAGAAATGCATCCGGCATGGAGCAGGAACGTCAATAATTCGTCCATGTTTTCCGCTACTCTCCCGACACTGCCTTCACTGCTGATAAAACCGATACTGCCGTCCTCAAGAAAAACATATTCTCCTCCGCTGCCGTCACAGGCAAAAGCCTTGCATGGCATGGAGTAGGTTTCCTGATTTTCCGAAAACTGCACGTCCTGAAGCTGTTCATAAAAATAAATATCACATTCATGCATCAGCATGGTATTCAATTTTTCATTTTTTCCTATACTGTCACAAAAAAAGCTGTCCATATATCCCTCTCTCCATACGCCTTACAGCGGACGGTATTACTTAAAATATAAATAAGGATGCGCCTGTATCAGCGCATGCCAATCCCTGTCGTATTCTATAATACTTTTTATGGATAAGTACATTTATGATAACAACAACGGTCTATGGCATGAGCTGCAAGGCGATTATTACATGCCCTGCCTGACAATTCCGGAGGAAGAAAAACATTCCATTGGCATATGGGAGCGGCGTGGGAAACGGTGCGATGCCCTTCCGTAACTGTTCTCCTTGTATCAGTATTATTATTTCTTGACCATTATCAATTATTGGAAGTGCTTTTCTTAATCCATATCAATCATTCTTCTTTGTTGTCTTTGGAATTGTTCCACCTGTTGCATAAAAAATTCCGATTTTTTTCTATCTGCGATGAGATTTACACGCATTAACTTATTTAGCTTCTTCTCATGAAACCCATAAAAAACAGGATTCCGAACTTTGATGGCCAGCTTTAGACAATTAAACGGACGCTTTTTAAATTTTATTTGTTCTATATCTTCGAGTTTAAATTTAAAATGCAATATACTCCGCCCTCTGCTTCCATAAGTATAATATTTAACAATATTATTTTCATAAACTTCTAATTTCACTCCATTTATGAAAAGATAATATCCCATAAACCATACAAGGAGTGGAGCGCCAACCAGCACTATTGCCATAATAATTTTATCTGAAAAATCAGTATTATAACTCATAAGATGATTCAGTATCCACAGAACAATAAAAGATAAAGATACCATGGATGAAAAGCCTATCCTATTAAATGTAGACTTATGAGGATATGTCAAGATAAGTTTTGGTTCATCCTGTAAATGATCTACTCCCATAATTTACCCTTTCTCACTTATCATTTCATCTTATTTATTATTTAAATCTCAATTTATCCATCACTAAAAACGGGATTTGTAAGGCTCTTTTTTCCTCTTTGAAGCCGTTTTCCATCAAAGAAATTTTTTTCTATTGCTGCTTTCGTATCGTGTAGCATAAAGAACGAGCCTAATGCCCCGAACACACAGATGATCATTACAACGTATAGTATGCTGTCCCAACACCAAGCTGCACTGACTGAGTTTGATTTCATCATTTGCGTCAAAAATATTACCATGGCGTTTCTTCACGTGCTCAAAGATTTTTTCGACTCTGTTGCGGACAGTGAGCTGACCGTCAGGATTGGAACGCGCATCAGAAGCAGTATAAAACTTCAAGGGACTTATGAATATTACGTTCGGTCTCTTATATCCTTTACAAAGAAACAGAAATAACGGCAGGCAATCCAAACCATTTCGCAATCACATCATACAGAACCCAGGGCAGGAAAAGAAACAAAGGTGTCGCCAGGAAACACACGGCTTCAACTGCCGTTATGGCTGCATCCAGAAGCGCTCCGCCCAGATAGGCTGTATCCCAACTTTTTACGGCTTGATAGAGCACCAGGATATCTCCCCTGCTGTAAGACGCAGAGATGAGTTTTTCCCGGACTTTCCAACTGTAATGGTACACAATAATCTTCCACACGGGGAGTACTTCCAATGCAGGCAGGCAAAAGAGAAACAGTACCATCCAGAAAGAGCCTCCCCAAACGGCAATGCGGTTCATGATTATATATTGAAGTATATATATTTTAATTAACATAACCAGGAAGAACAGGGGAATCAGCAAAAAAATCAAAGGAATTTGAAAGAGTCGTTTAATGTCCATCATCTACACACCGCCCTTATGTCATCACAAGTTTTCAGAAGCATATCTCACGGTTCTTTTATCAAATCCTGTACTTCCATGCATCCGCACAAGTGCATCTCAGGAACACCAATTCCGTTCCTTAAAGCATTGAACCCCATGCTGCCGAAGCTCTTTCATCAGTAAATCCGTGGATAAATCAATGATGTGTTCATTGGTAATCCAAACTATATGTCCATAGTACACGCTGCCGTCAAAAGAAATCCACCGGCACCGATGACCATTCATTTTAATAACCCGTAATTCACCCACATAGCCGCCCAGACTCCAACGGCCTTTTATAGGAAATTTTACAAATTGTATTTCTAAAATTTCATTCAGCTTATATGTATGAGCAAACAGTCCGTATCCTATGGTCAGGCTGTCTCCTTTGAAGCGGAGAACTTTATACCGTTCCCGCGCAGGAAGAGAGGAGATTTTCATTAAATTATACGTCGCGGCTCCTATACAGACAGCCGCTATCAGCATAAAAGCCAATAATACCGTTTCCATCATTTCATACCCCGCTGATAAACATCTTCTGTTATCTCTTCAGCCCGTTTCCCCACTTTTTTCTGCCTGCCGTTATTTCCTATAGACAGAAGAAATACCATGTCTTTTTAACTCCTCCCGTAAATACGCTATGGTCCGCTCGATATCTTCTCCGGAATCGAGGATCGGGCAGAATTCTCCGGTGAGGGATCCGCTGTCAAACTGGAACGGTCCGCTTCTTGTCCCGTCTTTCATGATAATCAACATCTTTCCTGCATGAGCCCATGGAATGCGCCAGCTGTGCATGCAGGAAAAAATGATCGTTGCTATCTTATCCTTTTCATACCTGACAGAAAATAACGCACGGACAACCAGCTGATTTCCTTCTATTGTAAAGATTTCTGTGTGCAAATGAAATTTCTTCACTAAGAAATCCAGCATCCATTTAAAAATATACAGAAAACCAAAAATGAAAACCAAGCATTCAAACAATTCATCCATATAATGCCTCAAATCACAAGATAATTTACTTCTGTAAACAAGGCCTCGGAAATATCCGGCCGTTCCCTGAATCAAAAACAGATACCAAGGGAATCCTTTACGCAGAAGGCTAACCTTTCATACCTGTGCGGATTGTCTCCGCCAGCCTGGCATACCCCGGCGCGCCTTTGTATTTCCGTACAGATGCCAGCAGCCTGCCGTCCGCATTTTCCTGCAGCCATAATTCGATACCGTCATATACATCATAATTGAACGTATTTTCATATGTTTCATCAAAATACAAATCAATCATTTTTTCCAGAGCGGCGGGGAGATCGCTTTGCGCCAGCGCTTCATACTCTTTCATCAATCTTTCCATTTCATCATACGCATCCGCCATGCTTTTTCCTCCTTCGTCCGCCGTCCGGACACACAAAAAAGGAAACGAACCTTCATTTCTTAGGCCGATCCCGCAAAACGGCTCCAGGCAAAAAAGAGAGCCGCGCCTTGCAGACTCTCTTTATATGTCATCATCTTATTCATTCTTGCAGAAGCATTTTCAAATCGTACCCATAACCGGCAGTACGGTCGCAGGCAATCTTCTGCCAATCCTCATGAGCCGTGCCGTCCTTATGGAGGAAGTACCCGGAATCCAGGTAACGGATGATGACAAATTCCGAAGTGCTCTGCCCGAAACCGTCACCCCGTGAGAAATCAATTCCATGCCCTGTATTTCTGGTCATGACGGCTTCCAGCAAAGGAACGGTCAAAGCGTTCAGGGTAACGGTCATCTTCGGCATGTCAAAGAAAAATCCTCCTTTATCCGTAGTATAGATGCACAGATTGCTGATCGTACCGTTTGTAATGCATTTGACACGGCGGATATCACGGATGGGGATTTCCTTTTTCCCATTTGTAATCACCCCTCCGGACAGGCGGGTTTCCCTCTTTTTAAAGTAAGAATAATCCAGCGGCAAGTCCAGTGTGTCCAGATTGTCCGGAAAATCATCAGTCAGCTTATGACGGGCAAAAGCGGTAATAATGGCTTTGGTCTCCCGTATATTATGGCCGCCAGAGGTATTGTACCGATCCGTATCCAGCTCAGAAGCCATATTTTTCCAGTTCCGGCCGCGGAAAATAAGGTTATAACTGATGTTCGAATTCAGGTAACGTAAAGGCAGAATCCCATTTACGTCTTCAAAGTCCACATCTTTTAAAACTTCCCCATTGCCGTCTTTATACAGCAGACCGTTTCTGCTGACCGTCAGTACATGTCCGTCTTTTTCTTCCAGAATGACGGGCTGCGTATCAAATACAGATATCATGTTTTTCCTCCTGTGCACCTATAACGTTTTCAAAATGATTTCTATGACAAGCCCATGATTTTATTCAGCGGGATAACTCCCCTCTGGTTTTTGATTATAGCATAAGCTTTATTTGCACGTAAACGGTGTTGCTACATTAAGATTTTTTCGATTTTATCGCGTGGCCAAGAAATCACCATAAAAATAATAATTGTCAAAATACGATATTTTGGTTTGAATTTTTGCCGTATTTTTGCCGTTCAATGTAATAAAAAAGAGCAGGGATTTCTCCCCGCTCCCTCAAATTACCGGATCACCCCCGGGCTATAACTGCACCTACGGTAATAACAAACAGCCCCGCATATATATCTCGCTGCCTACGTATGACCGCTTGTTTGTGCTCCATTTTCTTTATTTTGTTCTTCAACTCTTCTAATAATAACCTCGATTCTTGCAGTTCTTCCTTCACTTCTGTTAATGATGTCGTTGCATTCATCAAGGATTTTTCTGTTCTCTCGAGTTTTATCTGCAATACTTCCAGCTGCTTCAGCTGCTCCTCGGAGTTCAGAGTCAGCATTGTAAATTTCTGCCTGAGTTGCGTTAAGTCCAGTTTCTGCCCGGCCCATTCGGTCTTCAATTCGTTCCAGTCCGCTATTGACATCGTGATAGTCTGTTTTGGCTCTGCTTGATTCGTAGTACCGCCATCCGCCGATACCTGCACACAGCAAGACGATAGCCACAACAATAAGCAGACGGTGATGATTGTTTGTTTTAAAATCTTCCCACACATTTAGCCCTCCTGTTTGTAAAACTCTGCTTTACCCCGAATCAAATCTCCACCCGGCACTAATACTCCGCCGTTACCGTAATCCGGTAAATACAGCAGATCCCAGCGCATATCAGGTTCTCCGCTATCAACACCGTATCCGTCAATTTCCGCAATTTCTGCATGAGTATATACATCGTCTGCAGTCAATCCGAGTATTTCCTCTGCTTTTGCAGTCAGCATCGCCATCGCTTCGATCTGCGCTGCCGTCGGCGGTTCACTTCCTAAATCTATGCCGTCGGGATGATCATAGTAGCATATCGCGTCTTTACAACACGCCATCGCTATACCGATCGACCGGCTGTTCCTGTGCCATGTATGCGCCAGTCTTTCAGTAAAATCTTCGTGCATGATGTGATAACCGCCTGCACGGTCGATTACTACTGTATAGTCAGGCAGATTGACTACACTCCCGTCACAGCCTGTCCAGTGTTCATAAATTCGGTCAATGCCTCCCACAGCATTCTTCAGCAATACTTCAATTTCTTTTAACGTCATCTTTTTTCAGCTCCTTTTCTATAGCATCCGGCCGGCCATTGCGGTTTTTATCCACCATATACTTTGCGATAAATGCAATTGCCCCGACGACCGGAACCGCCGTATAATCTTCAAAGAATTTAATCAATGTCATCGTATTTGCTGACCCCTTGCAGAATTCAATAACCCACGCGGTCAGCACAACACAAAACAGAATTAAAAAGCCTATGGCATAACCATAGACTACTTTCATAGACGGCTTGGCATTCCCTTTCGGTATGTGTCCATTTATGTATCCGACCGCTCTTTTCCATAAATCTCTTATTTTCTCGAACAATCACATCACCTTTCCTATCAATGCAATTACTATAGAAATAATAGTCGAAATCAGACCGGCAACTTTGTATATATTGTCTATTCTGTGATGCGCGGATTTCGCGCTTTGTTCTGCCCTTTCGTGCGCTACCTGAAGTCTCTGTATTTCAGGTAGCATTTCGACAAGCATGTCAAGTTTCGTTTCGATCCGGACTATTCGCTCTAACGCTTCCGGACTTATATCCACCATACTCATTATTTATTGTCCTCCGTCTTATTTTCAGGCTTTTCTTTCAGTGGTTTGCTCCGGATGCATTTCTTATTTGTACAAAGTCCTGTTTTTTTATCCATTTTGCGGTGACACAAAAAGCAACGTTCCATTTAAATCGCCCCTCTCTTTTCCGCGTATTCGTTCATCAATGCTTCTCGCTCTTCTTTTAACTCAGTGTATAGATCCTCATCTTCAATCGCTTTGGCTTTTGCCATTTCAATTTCAAGATTACTTAGTTTTTCTGCATATTCTTTATCCAGTGCACTAAGTGCCATCTGTTTTTTCTCTTCTCCTGTCGGTTCCGGCGGAGCGTATGCAATCGGCTTCCCGTCCGTGCCGCGGATGTAATCACCGGATATATACTTGTTAAAATCCTCGACTGAGATAATCTCGATAACAGTTGCATCGGTAAACAACTCTTTCGCTTCTTTTTTTAGTGCATTTAGCTCGCCTGCATTTTTATCTTTTGTCGGATTAAACTCGCATATAAGCGATCCTACACGCTTTCCATCTGCACCGAACCCTGCTATATAAAAATCCACATTAGAACTATTCATTTTTTTACTCCTTTCAATTAAATTGGAACGTCAGTAGTTCTCCACTGTGCCTATTTACCAAATGCAATCCACTGTGCATCTTGACCTGTTCCCGAATTATCATGCACAGACAACGTAAATCCTGTTAATGAATTGTATTCAACAGCACGCGAATCGAAGTAAGCAGTACCTTGATGGTTTGTTATTATTTTCCGAAAAGAATTAAACGCTATTGGGAATGTTACCCATCCGTGCTCATTAGATCCCCATTGCATAATTAGCCCACCAAAGAAGCTTCCTAAGCATACATACCCGTTTTGAGCAATATTGTATTTGACCCCAGACGCATTGAGTACCATTTTTAACAGCTGTCCGAACCATGAGTTAGTTTGCATAGCTGTAACAGCGGTAATAGCAGATGTTAATGCCAGTTTTTTAATGATATCATCACCCAATTCCGAGACCTTTTCAAAGAGCTTGAAACGGTTTTCGTGAGCTGAACCTGATGCATTATGTTCATCCATCTCAGCCTTTATTAAGTATGTTTCATCTTTTACCTGCACTGTTACGTTTTCCGTGTCACCGACAACAATATCGATCTTGAATATTTGGGAGTCGATCGGCACGCTTTTATCGGGAATATAATCAACAAAATTTCCCCCGTTTGTATATGCGATAAGCTTCTCAACTCCTGTGGCTCCTACTTTCGCGTACACGCCCACTTCACGGGCAAAGAACCCAGCATCAAGTGAGGCGTTAGAGCACACGGCCCTTATTTGGAACTGACCGGACCCAAGATTTGTCCCGCCCGTTACGGCGAGTTCCAATTTAGGACCTTTGAGTTGCGTAAGACTCTGGATAGAATCACCCTCTAAATTGCCGTCGCCAAGTAAAACTTTGCTAAAAGTTAAAGCCTGTCCGGTTGCATTCGCCTCGGAAATCAATGATAACCCTTGTGTTGTCATTAATATTTTTGGATAATTAGCCATTTATTAGCCCCCTTTAATTTCTATAACTTTATGAGCAGTCCGAATATATCCGGCTGCTCTGATGTGCTGCCCTATTTCTGGAACCGTAAATTCAAGATTCGGTGTAATATGTACAACTGAATTCAATTTACATATCCCGCCTACAAAAATCTTCCCGCCCGCTTCCTTTGTATTGCTTAAGTTCACGGTAAGATTAGCCGGAATAATGCTTCTCATGTATGTCCGAATTTGATTAGACGCAAAAACCAGATTATAAACGAGGTCAAGCCATAGTTCATATTTTCCATAATTTAGGCTGATGCTGATTTTATTCTTTCCATACCTTGAGTTAAAAATATCCTGCAAGCTGCGATGCGTATATAATATTTGATTATTAATCATCAAAAGAACTTCACTTCGTCTATCTTCAAATGATGCATCCACCTTCGGAATAATCCCAAGCATGGATTCATACCGCTCCAGCCCGCTTTCATCTACATCGTAAACGAAAGTATTCAAACAGTTTTGTAGCAATTCATAAATAACAACATTTAATTCCGGTTCTACCACATCTGCCCAAGAAATAAATTCTTTAGCATTTGCCAGTATATCCGGAAAATAATGATGGATATTCGCATCACGGGAAGAAAGTCTTTTTCTCAGATCATTCATATTCGACCGCCTTCAATTTTCCGATTTCATTTACTCCAAGCTGCAGATTCTTTGTTTCTCCGTTCAAAGTAAGATTGGTGACATCTAACACTCCGATAATATCTAACAGCAGGCTTTCCAGTTTAGCCTTGCGGATAATCAGCCCGTCATCAACAAACCTCTTTATAGTAATTATCTGTGTTTCTGCCCATGTTTTATTTACAGATCCAATATATTCGGTAATTGTTTCAGATATCTGATTTTTTATATTGCCCAAGGTATACCCGGATTTCATCGTGACATTTACGTGTACAGTTATTTCTTTATTCACCACTCCTTCCGTCGTGACATAATGTCCTATCGGCGCTACACCGACGCCTTTCTGGTGATAAGGAACCGGATCTAATATTTCTTGCACTTTGTCCACAAATTCACTGTCGGGCGATTTAAATTCGGATGTGCAAAATACGACTTTAACTGTGCCTCCGCCGTTCCAAACAGGATACACTTTAACCCCGCCCACGCCAGATATAGATAGTACCTTTTCCTTATAATCCGCAATATTTCCTCCGTACGCTTGCGTTTCAAAACTTTTTAAATACCGCTGTCGGAACACTTCCGTATCTTCGTCATCAACTGCAGGGATAGTCAGCGCTTCAATCTTTGCAAACTGTAGGCCCGGTAAATGGTCAATAGGCACAAGCATCCCCGTTGCCTTATTTCCCGATATACCTACCGTCTCACAGCGCAGCAGATAACTGCCGGCCTTTAACTTTTCTGTTACTGCATAATTGATTCCGTCACAAGAAAATCGATGCCCAATTGGTGTTTCCAACGTAACCGGAGTAAATATCCCACGTACGACCGCCCTTGTTGCTTTATATGGCACAAGCCCACGTTCTAAAGCTCGCTCAATTAGAAACTTGCGCTCTGCTGTATCACCAAACGTATTTTTCATGAACCAGTCCAGTGCGGCATACATCAGTTCAAGTTCGATCGATACCGGAGCCGTTGCATCATGTATAATACTGCCTTCTCGTTTATCCACTGCGGGACTAACGGCATCCAGCATTCTTTTTTCTATGACAGAGCTTGTCTGGTCCTCATACATTCTTTATCTTCACGCTCCTTTCAATCTCAACATCTCCGAAAATAGAATGAACTACAAAATAACATTTGACATTCCCCTGTTTGTCATATTTCAAATCAAAGCCGTCTACTTTGTTAATGCGGTCATCTACCAGCAGCGCTTCTTCTATCCGGCGCGGAATCTCGGGGATGACATAAGGCATAGGTTTTCCAAATAAATCGGCAAGTTCCACGCCATAATCAGAAGAATAAATGATGTGCTTATATCGTTCTGTATTTAAGATCTTATAGACGGCTTGCCGCACAGCTTCCAAGTCATCTGTTATTATTTCCGACACCGTTTCCTCTTCAATATTCATCCTGTAGGTTTTAGACGGCATACGTGTCCGGCTGCCCGCAATGGACACGTTGTTAGATTCTTCCGGTAATAGTTTCATTTAATCACCCCACTGTCCGTGGACATCGGCGTGGTTATACACACGATTAGCAACAAAAAACAGCTGCCCGCCGGACTGCTGTATCATGACGACTTTCTCTCCGATTTTTAACCCGTTATAGATAATGATCTTCTTCCTCCCTTTATAGTCATGGTCATGGCTGGCATACTCCGCATATCCTCCGCCGCCTGCCCGCTTTTCGGTGATGTGGTTGACTTCAATATCTACTTCAAAATCACGAACGTTATCGGAAAGTATCAGAAAATCTTCATCCAGTTCATTCTCTCCTACACGGATAACTAAAGGTGCCTCAGATATGACTTCGCCCAGAACGAAATCAGACGGATTCATTCCGCGCACGGTCTGTGCGACAAGAGATTTCAATACATTCGGCAATTCATCATTGATCATTGATTACACCGCCTTTCAGCGTCAAGTCCATCATGTGCGCCTGGTTAGAAAATGTATGAACCACCTTTGTGACCAGTACTTTCTGCGCCAATTCCACATCGCCCAAATTAAGCTTTACATAAATCATGGAGCCCGCACGTACCCGAATATCTCCTGCAGCTCCCTTTATGTCCAGTTTCCTACGGACTACATTATAAAACTTAAGCATTTGGTTAGCCCGTTCCTGTGGATTTTGAATATTCTTCTGCAGCTTTTCATAGTACTGCAGGGCACCCCACTGGTCTTTTTCTTTTGATTTTGCGAACTCGTCGGGGCTCATCGGCGCATAAAACTCTTTTCGCTTACCTTCTCCCGCCGCCTGCTTGTCTTCTACTACCAACTTGACTAAGTTATACGTGTCCTTGTCTATGCTGCTTTCATAATCAAAATCTTCTGCGGTTTCATTATCTATGAGAATGGGAACTACCATGTCAATCGGTTTGGAGAGCATGAGTTTTTGGAAATCATCGTAAAGCACATAAACTTCTTTTGTATTGACTAAGGTGACGTCCAGCGCACCCTGAATAATATCAAAAAGAGTAGCATTATCCTCCACCCTCTTATCAATCACGAATTTAGTATCCGCCAATGTTCCGACTTTTAGTTGAAAATATTCGGCCAGCTTCTGTATGACCTGCGTGGCGGTCATATTCTTGTATTTCCAGCTTTCTTTATTTTTCAGGTATCGGAGTTGATCATAAGCAGTGACATCGATACTGCTGTCTTTGTTTCGTTTCTTTACGAAAACAAACCCGAAGAAAACAGCTTTATCTCCAATCTTGACCTGCACAGTATCCCCCTCAACAAATTTAAGAGTTTCATCTTTGTATACGGTAAACGTGAACTTCCCCGGTGCCCCGCTGATAGTCCATTCAATTTTCGCTCCATCCAACACGGCAGGCGCGTAATATTTGTTTTCCGTCTTATTATGGATAATAACTTCAAACAAGTTTAAGCACCTGCCCTTTTATATTCTTTTCAAGCGGGTTAGTTACCCCGCTGGCGTTAGCCACTGCTCGCCAATCAAGGTTTCCACCAACGACCCCTTTACAAGCCTCCAGTACGGACAACTGATTTGTTATTTTCATCATCGCGGGAACCTGCGTTGTCGGGGTATATCGCGGTTCTTTTACTCGCAATGTTTCCGTACCATCTTCGTTCTTCGCCACTTCTACTTCTTTTGTTCCAAAGAATTTATACTGCTTAAGTGCAATACTGATATTTAAATCGTTTCCGTTCCGGGCGTCCTCACCTATTGTATAATTCTCAACAGTGCAAAGCATATTGGTATTCCACAATTGGGAATAATCAAAACCCATGCGGGTAACGATAAATCGGATAGGATTTCGTGTTTCTTTAGCTGATTTAAGCGAATCAAGGAAAGGCGCCGCTTTCTTAAAAGAAAATGCGTTTCCTAAAGAGCCGCCAATGCGGGATGAAATTGCCCCTACAGCATAATTGATTAATCCTGTCTGTAAGGATGAATCATAATTCGCAAAAGGATATTTGCTGTTAGGCAGCAAGAAGTCAAATGATATTTCTGTTAATCCGGGCATCTTGATTAAATTGACTTCTCCTTCATTAATCAGATTGATCGTTTTGTTTTTCCCATTGATTTTTGTATTCATTCTGGGCGGCGGAACGGGGAGCATCGTATTCCCTAAAAAGAAATAGTAACTCATCGTTGTACCGCCTCCGCTCCGTTTTCTACAGATTCTATCAATACATCATTCAGCCGCCGCAAGACACCATCAAAATCATTGCCGCCGGTATCTCCCGCAGTGACCCCACCTACGTCGATATGAATAGTAGCCGTCGTATATTTATTGATTGCTTCCCTCTCAGCCGCTTCCCGAAGAAATGCGAGATCATCCGCCGTGCTGTCTAGAGCATCAGCTGCTCGTTTAGCGTCTTTTGCTCCCTTGCCGGTGTTATCTGCGGTATTCGCCGTGTTATCGGCGATATCCTTGGCATTGTAACCGGGTGCCTCTATTTCAGGCAACCGGAAAGCACCACTGATACTGTCACCGATTCCTGCGCCGACATTATATCCCCACGCCATTTCATTAGCAGGATCCAGCGTTTTCATCTTATAACCGGAAAAATCATAACCGCCGGAGATTTCTTTTCTCTCAAGATGGAGAGATTCTGCAGAAAAATCAGTGCTGATTCCAAGCTTATTCATCCCTGGGATTTGCGCAATCATATCAACAATAGCGGCTACCGCCTGTCCTACCAGATCTACGACACCATTCCAGATATCCGCAAAGAGGTTATAGGTGGCATTCAGAGGATCCACAAAAACGTTCCCGATGAATTCTGCAAGAGAGACAAACATATTCACAGTAAATGCAATCATGTTCCATACAGAAGAAAACAGCCACATAAAAGCTCCAAAGACAATACCCGTTGCCGATATGCTCGTTCCCGCAAAATAATTAACTGCCGCCACTGCTGCGTACAGCACGGCAATAACAGCAATAATAGAGCCGACTATCCATGTCAGTGGGCACGCATACAGCGCCGCATTCAGACCTTCTTGTGCCACGGTCAATGCGATCAATGCCGCCGTTTCCAGCCAGTCTGCCGCTGCTTTAGCGGCCATTGATATCGCTGCCAGCGCCATCTGTCCGGCAGAAACAAGCGCCATCGTTCCGACAAATGCCAGATACCCGCCAAGCGCGATGAGTGCCGTTTGCATAAGCAGGCTGTGATTCTGTACAAATGACGCCACAGCGGAAATCCCCGCCGTGAACATATTGACAAACCTCTCCACGCCGCCGATAACCGCGTAAAGCACAGGCATGATGGACTTGACTCCGTTTTTCAGCATGCTGAACATAGAACGGACACCTTCGCTGTTTGCCAGACGATTGATACGCTCCGCAATCGGCGCAAAAGATTTCAATACTACATTTTTAAAATCTGTAAAGTGATCGCTCCAGCGTTTTGGCATACTCTCAAATTTATCATTGATTTCATCCATATTTTCAAATATAGCCCGCTTGATGATATCTGCGGTGATTTCCCCCTGTGCAGACAGCTGTTTCAACTCGCCGCGGGAAACTTTCATGGTTTTAGCAATCATATCCTGCAAAATGGGTGCGTTTTCAGTGATAGACCTGAATTCATCGCCCTGCAGACGGCCGCTGGCCAATGATTGCTGCAGCTGCAGCATGGCGAACTGCTGATTCTCTTTAGATGCGCCGCCGATAACAAACAGCTTTTGCATACCTTCCATAAACTGTACTGTTTTCCGCGGGTCAGGGAAAGCATCTCGGGCATTAACAGAAAGGCTTGCTACGGCCTTAGCCATATCCATATACCCGCCACGTGCTCGTTGCGCGGATTCGTAAATCATATCATTTAGTGCGGCCACGTTGGACTGTGAACCAGCTACCAGTGCCAGCCTGGCATTCAAACTTGTGTATTCATCAGCCAGCGCTACAGCTCCTGAAATAGAACCTGCAATACTATCCAGCCCGCGCATGATGACATTCCCGATAATGTTACCGGCAAGGATACTCTTAAATAAACCTGCTTTTCCGGCAGCATAGCCGAAAGAATCTCCGGCGTTCCGGGCGCTTCCACTGGCGCGGTTTAATTTATTTGATACAGTGTGAGCTGCACGGCTCATTTTTTCAAGCATCGGACTGACACCGTCCCGAAGACTGATGTAGTTCTGCAGTGTTGCCATCTATTGCCCCCCCTTTCTATTTGCGTTTCAATTGGGACGCCTGCTTTTTCTCTGATTTGATGTATTCATCAACAAAAGCATAGATCATAGCCAATTCGTGCTCCGGCAAAGTAAAAATCTCGTGCGGCAGCCTATGTAGCTTAATAAGCGCAAAATAGGCCACATGCGCATCCAGATCCTTTGCCTTTAAGAGTTTTTTACCGTCTTGATCTTATCGCCCATGCCTGCCTCAAAGTCAGATGCTTGAGATACGGCAGAATACAAATCCGCCAATTCGCCCGGTGTCAGCATCGCTTTAAGTAATTCTTCCGCTCCAATTGCGTCCCAGTTCCCCTGCAGTTCTGCGTCGTTCAGATTGGGGAATACGACAGATTTCAGTGTCATTTCAATCATGAATTTATCCTGATCAAATTCCATCTTCCAGTCTTTAGTTCCTTTGACCGGAATTCGTTTCGTGCAGGCATCACGTAGACTGTCCATTTCCTCATTAGTCAGTACGCGGATTTCCCACGGCACGGGTTTTCCGTCTTCGCCAACCATTCGCTTTGACGCGGCGTACTGTACCGGTGCTTTTTTTATAACGTTTTCTTTAAAAAATGCTTTTAATGTCTTTTCAGCCATTTGATTTTCCTTTCACAAAAGAATAGGCGGGGATGTCCCCGCCGCCACTACGCTTTCATTCCATCAAGTTCTTTGAATTTTTCAGGAACCTTGATTCCTTCAAAAGTGAATGAAATTTCATCCTCAAGCCACTTGCCTTCTGCATCAAATCCGGCAACAGTACCCTTGTCGATATTGCACCCGGTTAGAATCACGGTATGCTTCCCCGCCTCGCTGGTCGGGTCATTATTGACGACCTGCAGGTCAAAGTAAGTATCTACTCCCTGATTGACGTATTTCAGCATCATATTTTCAAAGAGCGAAGTATTCTTGTAAATTGTCAGTGTACCGCTGCCTTTAGCGGACACGGACTTATTCCCTTTCATCAGGCGTCCCAGAATAGCAACTTCTTCTTTCTCTTTTTCGATAGTTGCTTCAAGGCTCTTTGCCTGAAATAACAGATACCTGTTTCCATCTACCGTTACATAGGCACTGGCCAGCTTTGCTGAAATGACATCCTTGGCCAGCATCGTACGGATTGCGCTGATTTCATCTGCCATGAGCTATCTCCTTTCTTACGCGACCACCACAGTACAATATAATTTTTCCATACATGCCGTCGGCTGGATTTCAAATGTCCACAGAACGGCGGTTTTCTCTTCGCCCTGCGTGGGTACAGGCAAGTCATCATCTACAAAGTTCTGAATCGCCCTGACACGCTGGTATTCTTCAAACAGCGCTATACCGTCTTTCCACAAAGAAATTCGCCCATCAGCATCATTCTGCACCTTACCGAGATAAATCCGGTTAAACAGTCGGGCAATGTCAATTGCCGCATTATCCAGCACACGGATTACCTGATTCAGCGTAAAATCTTTATTCATTGCTTTGGTTACTTCCGTGAAGGTATTAATATCCGTCAGGATACGGGTATCGCCTAATACATTGCCGGATACCGAATCGGAAACATTATGGAACATGAACATGCCATCGCTGACTGCCTGTTCAAGCTCATACTGCTTGAAGTTGGTATTGACCGTATATTCTCCATCATAGATGGCGTTCGTGCAGCTCGCATTGATTGCGCATGCCGCTTCTTTTCCGGTAAGCCAGTATACTAAGGATCCCTTTTCTGCACCTGTATCCGTCACGTCGTTCTTGATAGAAATAACGCCGGGATAATTAACCTTGGTCTTGCCGTAAATCACAAGCTGGAATTTTGAGCCCGTGTTTTCACGGCAGCGCTTCGTGAAATTAATCAGCAATGACTGCACTGTCTCGTCAGAACCCGCATATCCCAAAATATTAAAATAGTACGGTTCAATATGTTCGATAAAAGACTGATATTCAGAAACAGTAACCGATGTTCCGTTCGTACCCCCAGTCAGTGGTTCCGCCGCTTTTACAGTAAGTGTCGCGGTTTTGCTGAATACGACAAAATCATTATCCTGCAAATCCGCGCCTTTGCTGACGTTGGACTGTTTATCTACCGTTTTCAGAAGCCCGTCTGTCGTGAGATAAGTGTACACGATGAACTTTCCGCTGTTATCCGGATCGCTCTGTACCGCGGTAGATAAATTGTTTCCTCTGGTTCCCGCATATTTTGCCGTTGCCAGTGTATTCTTTGCTTTCTCTCCGCCGCTGTTCAGACGGTAGAAATACCCTGTCTTCAGATTGATAAACAAATCGCGCAAAGGCTTCATTTTATCGTGGCCATAATCGTAGCCGAAAATCTTCTGACAGTTCTTCTGGAAATCTTCTGCTTCCACACGGAAAACAGCTCCGCTTACGCCCCAATCCAGATCAAGCGCCATTGCCGCATAGCCGCGGTCGGCGATATCCGTCATCGGACGGTCTTTTGAAATGAAATTGATATATGTACCTGGCAATTTTTTATTTTGAAAAAGCCAGGTACCGCCACCTAATGCCATAAGTTACCTCCTTTAGTTAATATCCTGTTTAACAGGCTGATTTAACGCATCTTTTAGCAATTCATCAATCTGGGAATGCGTATACTGCTCTCCCTCGCTAAGCAAATACGTCAAAATGTCCGCATAGCGTTTGTACTTCGCGGATTTAACAATCGTTACTCCGTCGAAACGCTCCTCGAACGCTGCCTGTTCTTCTTTTTTAATTGCCATTTTTTATGGTTCCTTCCGTTTTTAAACTTTGCATTTTTTCTGCTTTTTCCCGATCTTTTAAAATAAATAGATTGTAAGAAACAAAGAAGTGAAGCGCACCGTCAGTCGTTCGGTAATGCATATCCGTTCCTCTGGTTATGGAACCATCCGGAAGAGTAATATACTCCAGTTCCACAAAGAACGCTTCTGCCATCTTGTGGATTTCTTCCCGGACATCTGAAACTTCATCGGCCGCATTCGGCATGAACCAGATATCAAAGCTATGTTCCTGCCAGTAACGGTTACCAACAGACAGTTCCTGTGACTGATCCAGCTGCTTCAGATAAAAGCAGGGGAAACGGGCATGATTCTTTTTTACGTCCACATACACGGGATATTTAGTCAGCTTATGCAGTTTTGATGAGATGCCTTTGATTATCTCATTAATTATCGTCATGTACTGTACCTCGACAACACCCTGTTAATATTTCGACGCAAAATATCTTTAGACCGCCACTCCGTTGCTTTCTCCGCCTTTTCCGCCATGTTCAATCCGTCTACCCAGTTTTTTACCAGCCGTTTACCCAAAATAGGAACATACCTTCCCGGCTGTTGCCTGTGGCCATCATTGACATAAGAAGCGTAAGACGCGGTATTGAATACTTTAACTTTATATTCTCTGCCGTTCTGCTCAACAGCTCCGGCATTCCACGAACGCTTCATATGTTCGGAATTAGTTGTGATCGTCACGCCGTTTCTTTCAACGGTTTGAACGCCTCTTGTCGGGGTAGCCCTTTTCGCTTCAGCAAGATATACAGCTGCCATCTCTTTCACGCTCTGCTGTTTTGCCGCTTGCATCTGAACTCCGTTCAGCTCCTCTATCCGTTTTTGCAGCTCGGCAAATCCGCTGAAATCTACAGTTACATCAGCCATTGTGCACCTCCCGGTGTTCCAGGCTGATTTCCTGATGATTATCATAGACGGCAGATACACCTGCAGATTTAAAATGCAGATGCCGTCCTTGCCGTACCACGTCAACATCAGCCCCTGCAGGTACATCCACTTCGGGATTTAAAAACAAAGTAACGGACTGTGTCATAACAGGAATGCCATCACCGCCCGTTGCAGGCAAATTCTTGTAAGAAATACGGCAAGGGTACTCCGCAGATGTCACCCTTACCGTTTTTACAATTCCCGTATCTGGGTCTACCGTATCCTTTTCTGTAATAATTCTGCAGGTGTCTGTATACAAGCTTTCAACGGCTTTTCTTGATCTTACCAACGCAGCCTTCGGAAGCATCCTAAATCACGCTCCTTTGTCCACAATGTAATCAGCTCATCCAGCCTCTGTTCTGCCGAAGTTCCACCGAGCTCGACCGTCGTATCTCCCTCTTTTATAGATTTCACGACGTCAAGCTCATCGGCACTTAAAATAGCCGCTTTGCTCATCTGCATGAATCTGCCTGCCGTCGCTTCGTCAACGGTATGCTGCAGCTCACCGGGGAGCTCTTTCAGATTACAGTCATTCAAAACATGCTGCACTTCCCCATTATAGATATACTCCAACAGTGCCATATCAGAATCTTTGACATCATACCCTGTCGCACCCTTAATGAGTATTTTTACATCGGCAATCATAAGAATTACTCCTTGATCAGAGAAAGGATATCGGCTTTTGTATCCGCACCGGAAATATCAATCCCGTTAGCTTCCGCATAATCAACAAGCTGCTGCTTGGTCATCTTATCCAGTGCAACAGCATCATTATCAGCGCCATAGTCCTCATCAAGAACGAATCCCTCTTTGATTAGTTTCTCTTTCTGGAAATCGCTTTCTACGTACTGTACCTCGTTCAGTCTGGTCAATCTTTCCATGATTTACCTCCTTACGCCCCGGTATTAACCCATACACCAGCCAGCTTGTTTGTAGGGATCCAGAGATCATGGAATTTGCGGTAATCCAACTTCCACGCATCGGCCTTCTGATTCACGTTCGGTTCAAAAATGCGGATCTTGTCCGTCTTAGAAACCGCAATCGGTGCACGGCGGGCAATGATAATCCAGTTGATTCCTTTTGCAGCAGTATCCGGCTTGAATCCGCCTTTTTCCTGCCCAGCCGTTTTGCCGTCGTTGAATACATACGCCGTCTTCATGCGCGCGGAAGGAACTGAAAGAATCGGAATTTCATTATAGGTTTTTACTTTGGTAGTAATTTCACCAGCTTTAAAGTCCGCCGTATCCAAGTACTTAGTAATGTCTTTTGCATTATTCAGGATAGTGCGAATCGGAGTAGCCATGATAATGACAAGAGGTTCCCCTTCTCCAATAATGTCCTGCACTTTTGCGATTTCATCGTCCAGCTTTTCCAGAACGTTTGTTTTATCCGGCGTGAAAGTTGCCGTTTCATGGGATGCGCCTTTTGCCAAAGCCGCAATCTTAGAGTAGCGGAACGCATCCACTTCCGGGATAACCTGTGTACGCTGGAACTCGCCCATAACGTTTCCGGCAGATGCCACAAAATTGGATTCATCCACATCCATAGCGTCAAGCATAAACGTGCGTCCGCGATCCTGTGTTAATTTGTAATCTGCATATTTCAGAGTTACAGCACCCTGATTGAACCCGTTGTCACGGTCATATTTCGCTAAGCCGCCGATAGAAATCTCCGGCATTTTTACCGTATCCCCGCCGCTGTATTTTACATTCTGTGCATTAGATTCCATCCATCCGGAAGTCGCACCTACCAACATTTGCTTATCCAGACTCTGTTGGAAATTCTTTGCATATTCAAGTGTATTAATTGCCATTGTTTAATTCTCCTTTTTTATTAAATACCTAATGCCTGTTCAAATTGCTGCTGCACAGTCAGTTTTGCCGCATCGCCACCGTCGGAACCTGATCCGGGATGGATGCCATCTACTTCTTTTTTCTGTTTATCCACGACATCAAACAGATACGTGTCTGATTTCTGCAGCTCTTTAATTTTGTCGGAAAGTCCAACGACTTCCCCTTTTTCATCCAGCCTTGCGTCTTTCAAGTCCAGCAGAGCGCGGGCAGCCTTAATATTCTTTGCCTTTGCCGCAGTCAGAGAACGTTCTACCGCCGCATCCAGTTTCATCTGCGCAAGCTGCGTAGCATGTTCTGTTTCCATAGTCTTTGCAGCCGCCTGCATAGCCTCAATCTGTTTCTTGAGCTCCGCATTACTGTCATTGTTCTTTTTTAAACCCTCAATCTGTTTTGATAATTCTCCTTTCTCTTTTTCGGCATTCTTCAGGGCTTCGTTCTTTTCGTTGAACTGTGACTTGGCCACATAATTTTTACCGTAATCCTCCGAAATTTTCGTAACCTGTTCATCAGTCAGCCCCAACGCCTTTAACTCTTCTTTTGTCATAATGATCTCCTTTCGACTTTTTATCGTGGTTTATCCCCCACACCGGAAATACCTGTTCTTTTTCGCCTGCAGTACGGAAAAGGCAATATAAAAGCACCCGTTAAGAGTGCTTTTGAAACCGTATGTTATTTTTATCCGCTACCAATCCGGATGAGTAGTGATTTTAGTAATGATATCTTCGGCAATATTTCTGTCATCTTCATTTAGTCCTTGTATATCATCAGCAATAGCATCCACTAAATCCGCAGCTTTCTCATCTTCCATTTCATCAGCAAAACTGAAATGCATTTTCTTTAAGAACATCTTTTCTTTTTCAGTAAACTCATATTGTAGAATCATCTTATTTCCCTTTCTTATATTTTTTCAGTCGAGATTTACCTGTCGGCCACGATGTAATAATAACCCCCGTGTCAGGATTTATATTCACAGTTGTAGCTTCACCGATAAATCTCTGCGAGTTTCCATTTTCTTTTACTACGACCTCTCCAACATGCAGTGGATTTATCAATGCATCTTTAATACCATCTAAATCAAGATTGCGGACATCCGCCCTTTCCTGCTGGTGCTTAGACAGCTTGACAATAGTAATTCCGTTACTGGTTTTTAACCCAATCAATGCACCGGTATCGGTATTCTTTACGTATTTATTATACCATTCCTCATAATGCAAATCACCTTCAACAAATACCGTCTTCCCTGTTGATAGGTCACGTGCCGCCCTCGTGGCCTCCTGACTATCAGTAATTCCTTCAATATATGGGATCGTAGTCGAACGACAGTAGCAATGAAACGGCGGCATAGTAATTCCCGGCTTGGCGTCTTTTCGGTCAAACACCTTTTTATCCAAGTGACGGCAGATGTCCGACGTCTTTACATCCAGTACAGCCAGTATCTGATATTGTTCCACATCCAATGCGTCGTAAGTATCAAGCATCGCTTTTTCCTGCACATAGGCCGTTTCTGTTTCTACTAAACGACGGGCATTACTGAATGATACATTAAATCGTTTTTGTATCCGATTAATTAACGGTGCCACGCCTTCACCAAGCATAAAAGACCGTGCCATTTCTGTCTGCAGGGTATTCATGAGCTGCGTTTTATTCTCCCATATCCGCTGTGAAAAGTCTTTACCGTCGCTTGCCCACGGCTTAGATACTGCAGTTTCTATATCCTGCTTTGCTACTTCCTTAAATGTGGAAAACTTGCCTTTCAATTTTTGCGCTTCATACGCCGTTTTGTAAACGCTGTCTTCATATACTTCAGAAAGCAAACTACGCATGCTTAGATTTTGCGATTTTGCCAGTTCTTCAACATACCGCGATGTCTTAATATATAATTCCTGGCTCCTGTCCAACCGTGCGCGAATAGAAGCTTTATCCAACATTTTGATATATTTTTGCGGAAGGTCTTTCTTCTTGGCCAGTTTGATATATTCTTTTAGTGTCAGCTGAAATGCTTTTAACTCCCGTGCATCGAGTTCCCTTTTCGCATCAGCCAGAGACATTTCATTTTCTTCCGCGTATCGGTAATACCAGTCCAGCACTTCCTTGCGTAATGCGGTCAACGCTTTCACGTATTCCCTGCGCATAGCAGCCGTGACGGTTTCTGCTTTCCCCATCTGCCGCCGTTTCAATCGTTCAAAACGCTTTTCCCAGTAGTTCATTCTTCAGCACCGTTAGGCTCATTTGCCGCATAATCAGGCATGAAAGATTCCACATTTTCCTTTTCAAGCCGTACCAGTTCTTCCGCCGTATCTTTCGTCCATGGATGGTTTGCTACAATGGTTTCCCTACTGATAATCCCGACAGAGTTTTTGCAGTTTTGAATCACTTCCGATTCATTGACGGGCGTATCCCTGTTAAAGATAAATTCTACTTTATTTTTATCTGGATTTGTGCCGCTAATGCGCAAAAATGTATTCACAAACCACATCAGCTGCTCTAGACTTGCCTGAAATTCCATCTCCATATTATTAGCATTTAAGTCTATATCACTGTAGATAGAGCGGATATTCATCTGATTGGGGTTATTTGCCATTCGATCATCTTTGGCATCAAAACCATGGCCGTTCTCAATAATCGCCTTCTTTAGTAACTTGATAATCAAGTCATAGTTATCCGCATTGACTTCAATGCTAAGTGTCCGCACATCGCCTTTTCTGTCTTCCGTTCCTACTTTAATTACACCGTAAGCAATTAAGTTCCGGCGGAATTCCGATAAATCCTCACCCTCGTATCCCTCTAAAATCAAAATAGTACTGCGAATATCTTCCGCCATGTTATCACTGTAATTACTTAACAACTCATTCAGTGCATCCTGTAAACACTTCACCCGGTTTATCAGCGGCAGCTCCCGATTATTGTACTTGAATGCGATCAGCGGCACTCTGTCCCAATTAAATGGCTCCCCGTTTACCGTGAGGTAGTCGGCGTCTGTCTGCTCTACATCGGGAATAAGCTTTTTGCTGTCCGTGTAAATGTATCGGCGTATACCCCCAGTCGTATAATGCTCTACTTTCCATATGATTTTCGGCTGCGTGCCCTCATAAGTAAAGACAGAATAGATCCGCAAAAATGAGTCCAGTATTTCATGTTCCTCATCCACCCAAAACGGGAGGACCTGTTCCGGTGCAAACCTCTTGAACCGAAGTTCGCCATTTGAGATGTATGGATGCAGATACCCAATCCCGCAGTTCAGTACGTCCGTTCCCAGATTCTTCAGGCGTCGACGGAACGTTTGATTGAATACGGCATCCAACTGTTCACCGTATACCTCATCATCTGTCCGTACTTCCATCGGCTTAGATAACAGATAGCTTACTTTTTGATCCACCAGTTCCGCATAGCGGTTATCCACAATCCGATTATTCGGTAAACCATTAACCGGCCGAGCATTGCCGTTCGCATCTACAGCCTGTCTTTGTTTATTTAAAATATCATGGTCTCCATCAAAGTACCGCTTGCCGATAATCATCTGATTTCGTTTCCCTGAATCAATCCATGCTTGAAGTTCCAACTCCAGAAACTCTATTTCTGTTAGTCCACTGCCGCTCCCACGGCGTATGATATTATTCCACAACGCATTTAAGCTAAAATCCATCGTCCACCGCCTATGTTAAAAATTGAATACCGCTGCCTCTTCGCCCAAATCGCTCCATGGCATACCTCATGGCATCGAGTAGATGATTAAAATCGTCAATCGGTTTATTCACCTGATTATCAAATTTATCCTTATCCCATGTATAATTTCCTATCTCCGTGAGGAAATTAACACAACGCGGATGAATAACAATTTTATAATCCTGTATCAGCTGTATCCCGTTCAGTATACTGTCCCTGCCTTTTTTCGCAGCATGAATACGAGTTAGCCCCAATGCACGGAGCTGTGCGATTGACTTAGGTTCCGCGCTGTCAGCCGTAATATTTTCCTTGCTATATCCCATCCGGCTTATTTCTCGGTAAATCATCTCGTTGGTCAAGCCTTTTTTATACATTTCGTCAAATACATAAATCTCCCTTGCTTTCGTATCTACCAGCCCGCAGAAGAGCGCGGACGGGTCATTTGTATACCCAAAATCAAGACCAAAAGCAGATTGCACACTTTCTCTTCTTATAATTTCTGCAGTATCAAATGCCCTCTCTTCCCAGTTTTCATATACCAGTCCTTCAACGATACCCCAATCACCAAGTCCTGCCACCTGATATCGCCTCGGATTGTTCAGCCGCATACGCTCAAACATACTGCGGTCAGAATCATCAAGAAATTCATTGCATTGATAGTTCGTTGTCTTTGCAAGAATATCATTATCCGCCTTATCAAAAAATCTCTTTTTGAGCCAGTGTTTTTCATTCCATGGATTAAAAGTCAACGTTGCCTGCTTAAACAGTCCTTCCGGTACTTCGCCTCGTATAGATTCATCCAGCGTATCGAATGCTGCCTCTGACGTAATTTCATATGCTTCCTCCACCCACAGCCAACAAAGCACGCCGACGTCAACAGTGATAGAGGTGACTTTTAGCGGATCATCCAGTCCCCGAAAGAATATTTTCTGTCCTGTCGGCTTATAAGTGATTTCAAGCGGGCTTTCCCTACAAATAAAATAGGTATCTACCCCTAAGCGGTGTATTGCCCATTTAAGCTGCGTATAACAGCTGTCTTTTAACGTTCTGAAGGTTTTTCGTACTACCAGTAGGTTTGCTTCGTGATACTTCATCAGGTTATAAATAAACCATAATGCGGCAGTAACTGATTTCTTACTCGCACGGCTGCCTTTAACCACCCGGTACCTGCCTTTAAAATTCCAGAAATCTCTGTATCCCCCGCCAATAACATCCGGAAGATATATCCTATTGGCATTACTCATGGATTTCACGCTCTCCAGTGATGATCACAGGTACCATTTCAATCTTCGTGTCAGAACTGAACAGGTCGTGGCGTTTACCCATTAATTCAAGTGCTTTTATCTGGTCTCTTGCAGAAATTTGTTTTTTTATTATCTTTGCTTCGCTGAACCCATCGCCGATACCTTCGGTAACGACTACTTCTTCTTTAAGTTCCCCTCTGCCTGCTTTAGACAGCCGCCACAGCGCTTCCGCTGCAGACATCATGCCGTCTTCAAAGACTTTGTCCTGCAATTCTTTAATACGGCTTTTTATTTCAACATTCTTCAACAATCGCTGACCCATTGAATATGCCGTTTTCTCACTGTATCCCGCTCGTATAGCTGCTTGCGTTGCGTTCAGATCAATCAAGTACTCAACGCAGAATTTCTCTTGCCTTGGTGTCACACCACCACCTCCTTTCTCCTGGACAAACGAAAAGCACACACCGGGGAGTGGCATGTGCTTTTCAAATTGAGGAGGAAAGTATCTCGCGATATTTTCACACTATCATAATACCACATCTAAAAGTGACATTTAGTGACAACTTTCATCTTTTCAGAAATTTCTTGAATTGCTCTGTCTCTCATCCGCAAGCATGTCCTTTTGTCAAAATGATGATCCAGTGCAATTTTCTCCCAAAGAATATTCATGAAATACCTGTCAATCATAATCGACTTTTGCTCTGGGTCGGAAAGCAAAGCAAGCAGCCTGAACCCTCTTGTAATCATGTCACCGTATCTGTTGAGCTCTTTTATCCGCAGTTCTTCTGCCTGCGCCATTTTCTGTTCAAAAGCGATGACGATATCCGATAAATCAGAAGACGTTCCGCCATCTACCGGCTCTTTATCGTATCTACAACCCTTGAGTGAAAACAGATCCATCTCGTATTGCTGGCGGTATTGATTGAGCGAATCGATATGCTTTCTACAGCGTCGGATTTCTTCAAAAAAGGTTTCGATATCATTACGTACCCGTTTTGATTCAAAATGCAATTTAACTGCCGTTTTTTCATATGTCGGATCCGGGTTATGAAAAATGCCCGGTCGCATTCCGTTATTCATCATCTTCTCCTTTCAGGATTTTTAAAATTTTTTCTTTGTGTGCTTCCGCCGATTCTTTTGTTCTAAAGCAGTTTCCTATTGCTCTGTTTAAATAATCAAAAGTGTTATAATGCCCCTTAAATTCTCCATGAACCGGATTACCCAAAATGTTGATATGATAATACCAGTTGCCAATTTTCGGCCTGAATGGAATTACTTTAAATTCATACTCTTCAAAATCCTTAATAAAATTAGCCCATCTTTCGGTCTTACTCCATTCTTCTGATAAATTTTTAAAAAGTAATTTACCTTTTGAGATTTTGTAAGTAGCACAAGCTCCGTCAACGGTACTCGCCTTGAACTCTTCATCTTCTACCACTCCGATTCTTTTTATCAGTAATTCAATTACTTCTTCTTTTAGTGTTTTCATACTTTCACCTGCTCCACATCTTCAACCCAAAATGCATTGATATTTAAACCGTGTTTATCAATCCAGCTCTGAATAACATTATTAACTGCGCATTCAAGTTTTTCTTTCTCGTCATTATCGACACCCTCAAGAAAACCTTCTGTATATTCTCCATAAATCGCATATGCCCTATCCGTTAAATCTTGTTTGTTTTCGTTTTTTCGTACGTCGGATCCGGGTTATGAAAAATGCCCGGTTCCATTCCGTTATTCATAATCTCGCACCATCCCTGACATTGCAATCCTTATACTCTCGTGAAATTTTTCTGGCGAGCTCTATCTTCCAGAAGACTTGCATTTCACTAATCTGATTGTTAGTAGTTGTTAACAAATCTAATTTATTAACCTTACATTTTAGCAGTGAATTTGTAACCCTTATAGGCGACCCACTACAAACAATTTGGTTTCCCTGTATAATCATCAGCGGTATAAACATCGATGGCTCAAGCAGGCCAAATTTAAATTTCTTCATAGAAACAGGATGCACAATTACCCGTAATAATTTATATAATTTCATCATCTTTTCCTTTCCCTGCCGTTATACACAAAGCACAAAGCAGTAATCCTACACATGCACCGAACATACAACCTAAGATAAACATCATTTCATGCCAATCTCCTTTACACAAATCAAAATGCCTTCCACATCGTTATATCGCTTCGTAATAAGTTCTACAGCCACCTGTGCATCATCTTTCCAAAATCCGCACTGCGTCATACAGTCTTTAAGCATTTTTACCAGATTGTCAGTATCCGGCTTTGTTATTTTATAGTTTCCATTTGTGTGATGTTTATCCGCCGGGAAACACCATATTGTAGACAATTGCACAGCACCCTTCAATGGTTTTTCCGGTGCATGTTTAGACAGATGTGCAATATACTTGCTCTGAATTTCTTTGAGTTCCGGCGGTGTGTAAATAACAGCCTTGCCATTTCGTACCGTAATTTTCTTTGCCTGAAATGTTTTTGTCGGAAGCTTCATATGGATAAAAAACCGAATCATGCTATTAGCTCCTTGTATAAATCCGGATTATTGTATTTATTGTTCACGACTGCAATCATCCTGATATCGTCAAAATAATCGTCAGATGGCAATAACACAAATGCTTTTTGTTTCGAATCCCATTCAGCGACAACCAATCCATAAATATCACCAAACCCACATTTTGATTTTCTTGAAACTTTGATAATATCCCCCTCAAAAATCCGATTTCCATCATAATCTTTAAGGCCGATATATTGGCCAATGGTTTCTTCTCTCACAGGAACAGAATATGATTCTCCTTCTTTACGGATTGAATAATCATTTTCTCCATGCGTTAGCAAGTCACCATAAATCCATCTTCCTGACTTTCTACATTTCCCACGAAATAATATTTTTCTCATTTCCAATCACATGCCTTTCTACTTTTTAAACGATGGACATAACAGGGACAAATCTTTTCTCTTTTCAGAGACAATCCAGTTCCAGGAAAGGAAGTAATAAGGAAGGGTGTGTGGCGCAGCTTCTCGCCACACCCTTTCTTACTTACTTTCCTATAGGGACAAACCTATATATATAAACTGGAATGTCCAAGTATTAGACGAATATTAAAACCTATTTTTTAGGGTAAATTTTACCCTCTCCGAGCTCATAATTTCCGTTTGCAAGAATATCTCTTCGTACTGTTTTTTCGGAGACATCTAAATATGCTGCCATATCTTTTACCGTAACGATTTCCTTGCCGCCCATGCTCAAGTTTTCATAAGCAGTATCCACCTGTGAGATGCGGTCTTCTTTCTGCTTCGCTTTCGCTTTGTTTCCTGCTTCACGGCCCTTAGCGCGTACATCTTCAAGACTGCCTTCTTCAGCTGCCATTGCCAGTACTCCGGTGTCATCCAGTCTGTGAATCGGATATGTAAACCACATATTAACAGGCTCAAACATCGGGAATTCACGAAGTGTCCCTGCAATACGCCATGCCGTAGGCTTGACCGTTATCCCTGCAGCCTTGTCCGCTTCCTTGTCATAATCTATCCGCCGGCTGTCGTTATTGACACAGAGCTGAATCATATCGAGAATGGCGTCAGGGTCGCGGGCAAATACGCCGGAGCCGGACGCACGATCCATCGACCGCTTCATGCCTTGTCCGCCTTTTGAGTGATGGTGACAATAGATTACCGCAGCTGATAATTCCGTACAGACCTTATCAAACTGGTTACAGAACCGCGCCATCTGGTCGGCGCTGTTTTCATCGCCCGTAATAATCTTGTAAATCGGGTCGATAACAATAGCGATATAATTCTTCTTCTGAGCGCGACGGATTAACTTCGGCGCAAGCTGATCCATCGGCAGCGACTTCCCGCGCAGATTCCATATATCAATATTAGAAATGTAATCAGGGCGTAAATCCAGCGCTGTATAGACGTCTTTAAACCGATGCAGACAGCTTGCCCTGTCCAATTCCAAATTGACATATAATACACGTCCCTGTGTGCATTGAAAACCGCACCATTGCGTACCTTCTGCAATAGCAATACAAAGTTCAATCAGGGCAAAGGATTTACCTGCTTTTGACGGTCCTGAAATGAGCATTTTATGTCCCTGCCGAAGCACACCGTCAATCAATGACGGGGATAAATCGGGCATATTATTCCACACATCAGACAAATCCTCGGGATCCGGCAAATCGTCATTGACAGTTTCAATCCACTCTTTCCAGCTGTCGAAATCCTCTTTTCCGATATTTGTGGCCATGAGAAACTGCTTTTTGCCATTTCTCATAATGCCAGGCAACCGTGATAAACGGGACGGGTTTCTGTCCGCTCCGTCAACCGGCAAACCGTTTTTCCGGCATACTTTGTACAGATAATCTACACGGTGGCGGTACTCTTCCTGCGACGCTGCGTCGATATGTACGATGGCATGAATACTTTTATTCCCGGAATAAACCAATGCCGCCACCGGAAGTTCCAATTCCTCTATAATAGATTTCTGCTTCCCCGGCGGGAGCGTGTCTGATTCTACAAGAGCATATTTGTAATTGGATACATTTTCATTTTTAATACCCTTGCCGTCTAAAGGATTGAAGCGGATCCATGCGCCTGCTTTTTCATCGTAATCTGAAAGCGCATACCCGATGATATCTTTCGTACTGTAACCGTTTCGCTGGTACTTTTTGATGCGGGAAATATATTCTCCCGCCGTTAAAGAGTATGTACCCGCTCCGGACGGGGAATATTTTCCATCATCACGCCTGAAAGAAGACATAACAATACCGACCTTGTCGGATCTGTCAAAGAGAGCTTCCAAATACCGAATAATCTCATCTGCCGGATTCCATTGTGCTGGTTCTTTGATTTCCGATTCCTGTACATAGTGCTGATCAACAATAATGACATTGTCTGTTACCGTATCATCCCAGTCCATTACTTTGTTGCCGTCTTCTTTTGTATACGGCTGCCATCCATAATCTTTTGCCATCTGAGTAATCGTCGCTCCTGTAACCGGATTCGGATTCCCCTTGAATGACTGCCATTTTTTATGACATTCACCATCATGGTAACGTTCCGGGTCCTTTCGGCTCCATTCATCCCACACATCAACGCTGTAGCCCTCATGACATAACGCCATGCCTACATCAATCCATTCTTTATAGCTGCAGGCCGCAGGCGGTATATACTCCAGCAATGGCCGTAAATCTATCTTCGACATAATTTACGCTCCAAAATTCAATTCTTGATTAGGAACATATAAAGCCGGCTTGATACCGCGGGGAATTGTCCAGTGATGATTAGCAATCTGGGAAATCATGTTGTTTGCGTCGTTAAACGTCCAGATACCCACATGCTGAAACCCGCGGCTTTCCAAAAAGCGGATTTGTTTCGGAGTGGACAGCCCATTTTCCCGCCGTTTATTCAAACGGTCGAGTAAAAGACTGGCTTTCCCCGCATTATCAATTTCATCCGGGAATATACCGAATTTCTCCAATGCTTTGAGCTGTTTGTCGCTCGCAGGCGCCATTTCCCAGCCGAATGACGGGACATAATCAGACAAATCTTCTGCTTGTATGGACATTTCAAACTGCAATGGATCTACTAACTGGCGTTTTCGTTTTTTCATCGCTGATAATTCTTTCGCAAGAGCTTCTTCACGCTCAAGAATGGTTTCCTCCGCTGCCCGCTTGTAAGCGTCTTCTATGTCAACAGCGGCCCCGGACTGGTCCAAGTCCTTCGTCATTCTTTTTGCGATATCATCTGTCTTGCAGATAAGCGATGCCGGACGGCATAATTCATGCCGCGCCGTATTCCACAAAAAATCCAATACCAATAAATCCTTTTTGCCCGTTTCCGGAGAAAGCCTTGTTCCCCGTCCTATACATTGGCAATATAAACTTCTGATCTTCGTTGCCCGAAGCATGATTACGCAATCCACTGACGGACAGTCCCAACCTTCCGTCAGTAACATGGCATTACAGAGTACGTTATACTCTCCTGCTTCAAATTTCTTTAGCGTTTCTTCTCGATCCTGGCTGTTCCCGTTCACCTCCGCTGCTTTCATCCCAAAATGGTTTAAAATGGCTTTAAACTTTTTAGCTGTGGCTACCAAAGGTAAGAAGACTACAGTCTTCCTCCCGGCGCAATATGTAATCATTTCTTGGGCAATTTGTTCAAGATACGGGTCAAGAGCTGTTCCTAATGCGCCAGCTGCATAATCACCGGCAGACATACCGACGCCTGTGATATCAATCTTGAGCGGTACCGTCTGCGCCTTGATTTTGCATAAATAGCCATCCTTGATAGCCTGCGTCAAAGAATATTCATAAGCTAAGCTGTCAAAATAATTTCCTAAACACTGCAGATTATTTCGTTCCGGTGTGGCGGTTACGCCTAATATATTTGCCGTCGGGAAATGCTGCAGCACTTGTTGATAACTATCGGCCAATGCGTGATGGGCTTCATCTACAATAATGGTGCCAAATTCATCTTCCGGAAACTGCCGGAGCCGTTTTTCACGCATGAGCGTCTGCACAGATCCGACAACAATCCGGTACCAGCTGGCAAGACTTGTTTCTTCCGCTTTTTCTTTAGCACATAAGAGACCTGTTGCGGTCTTGATTTTTTCCTGCGCTTGGTTTAAGAGTTCTTCTCTATGGGCAAGAATCAAGACTTTTCTCCCCTCACGAACACAGTTTTCTGCGATTTTGGCAAAAGCAATCGTTTTGCCTGTGCCTGTGGGAAGAACCAAAAGCGTCTTCCTGTGACCGTCTGCCCATTCATGCATAACAGCTTCAACGGCTTCCTGTTGGTAGGGTCTTAGTTCCATCATCAGAATGTCCCGGCTGTGTAACCGCCCTGTGTTTTCGGAACTTTCTTATCATCCGGGGCAAGGAATTTCTTCGCTTCGTTGTAAGGCTGATCTTTGTAAATCCGGTGAACGATTTCTACATAACCTGATGCGCCGATGACTTTATTCCACGGCATTTTCTCTGTGCCGCCCTTTTCCATCAATCCCAAAGAAATGAAGAATTGGGCAATCAGCCACTGCTGTTTCGAAACCAAAAACAGGTTCCTGAATACAAGCGCGTCACCATATTCACCGCCATGCACGCGAAGTTTTAATGCAGCCTGCGGGCACCGTGGTATTTTAGCTCCGCCCTCGTAAATTTTTCGTTCAAAGCTTTCTACCGTAAACGGATAAACCCCTTCCGGTAATAAGACAAATTCATGATCTTTGCCGTCATCAGTAACGGTTTCGTCCCAGTCTAATACTTTGTCTTCTGTAGATATTGTTCCGAACTGTTCAAAATTTGTACTCATGTTCTTCTCCTTTATGTAAATTAATTAAATGGAACACTGATATTGTTTAAAATAAATGTTTTAATCTGTTCCCACGCCCCGATAAGTACACCGTCTATAAAATCAGACGGATAATCTTTCATCGGCATATCTTCCGGGAAATATCCTTTCATGGCTACTGCTTTACGAATCTGTTCTTCTGTGATATTTTCTTGTTTCATTAAGTCATAGACTTTCTGTAAAGTAGTATTTTCGATTTTTTTTACAGTAGTCACTACAGGGACAGCCGTGTCTTGAATCGGGACACCGGGTGACTGTATCGGGACAGTCGATTCAGGCTCTGATTTTTTTACTGTTTTCCGTTTTGCTTCCTGTTTCTTTTCTTGCATAGGTTTTACGCCCGGAGCAGCTCCATTTGGTATCAGTCGTACAATTTCGTTATAGTCAAATGGCAACTCTTCTGCTAAAGAAAATCGGTTCTTCGCGTCCGCAAAAGTTGTATGCGTGGTATACATGATTCGTTTTCCGCCTGCCGCTTTTTTTCGCGTTCCGTCTTCAATCAGGATTGTTTTGTAATTGGCGAAAAGCAGTAAATCTGCCCATTCTTTTACAAGCGGCGCGACTTTATTTGTCGTTTTAGATGATAGTTTCAGTTCCCAGTGGTCATACGTTCCCATTTCCTCCGGGAGCGTTACTGTTTTTAAAACAGCATGAGCAAGAACAACTACATTAATCCCCTGCCCAATGCAGGCGTCCAGCTGTACAAGGAATCGGGCAAATTCTTCCACTAAATATGTGTAGCCGGCACCGTAACCGAAATCTTCAATTCCTTTTTTGTTGAATTTTCCGCAAATATAATCAATACACATACGCTCTGCCGCGTCTGCTGTGTCAATAACCAGCGTCTTACAAATAGTCGGATTATCATAGACCTCTTTGATGTTGCTCATCAGCAACGGCCATGATGTAATGTCTGTTACACGGCTGACATCAAGCTGTGCAGACCCTTTATCTAAGTCGAAAAAGAGCGGTTCCGGGAACTGGCTGGCAAAAGTCGTTTTTCCAATACCTTCGACACCGTACACGCAAACCTTAACCGGCTTGCTGATAATTCCTTTTGTAATATTCATTCTTATCTCCTTCCTTTAAAACACACCTTTGACATATTTTGGAGCCTTTTCTTTAACCGCTTCCGTATCGCCTTTTACCATGCCGTCCTCAATGATGATGGAGCATTCATCGCCGGTAGAAACTCTTGTCGCTATAACCTGCAATCCTTCCTGTTTGAGCCATGCGCCAAACTCTTGCAGGGTTTCCAAGTCCATCTGCTCCAGTTTGTCCATAAGAACAAACCCGCACTGCGGATTCAGCTTGCGTACAATAGCTGTTGCTACTTTCAATTGATCAGAACCGCTCATGCCATCCCATGGTATATTGTTATAAATCAGCTTGCCATCTTTGACGGATAATCCCGGCAGCGGCAATTCCGCAGAATCAAGAAGCTTACTTCTTTCTTCACGGACGGATTCAATCTGTTCCGTCAGTCCGTCATATTCCTGCTGCAGATTATTAGCTTCCACTTCGGCGGCTTCTTTTGTAGAATTCGCCCTGATTTTGATATTCAATGCTTCAATTTCCGCCAAATTCTTTTCCAATTCAGCCGTGCTTTCATCATGAAGATCTTCTGCTGACTTCCGGGCAATTAAACAATCCTGTTCTGCTTTTTGCAATGCTGCTTTGGCTTCATCAAAAGCAATTTGAGCATTTGTCAGTATTTGTTCATAACGAGCGGCGTCCTGACGTTTCCGTTCATTTTCTCCGTTCCGTGCAAGAATTTCCTGCTGCTCTTTAATGAGTTCTGTTGCACTGACGGGTTCTTTCGGAACGTTTGGGTACATCGGCATTTCATCAGCCGCTTTCTTCTTGCGGTCTGCAATGCGGCCGACTTCCGTACGCTGTGCATACAGCTGATTTTCTTTTGTGTCCAGCAGCGCCAGCACATCACCAATTCCTAAAATTTTCAGAAGAGAATCCGCCTTGTCCTTATCGCTTCCGTTAATAAACTTCGGGAGATCCAATGCCAGCGTGGATACAAATTCATTTAAAAGCTGCTGTCCGGATTTATTCCCATTCGGGTCTGTTACTTTTAATGTGCTGTTTTTCCCTTTTCGTTCCACAATTAGACCATTTGATAACTCGATATGCAGGTTCGGCGGCACCAGTGCGCCGTCCCGCTCCGGCACAGACGGTTTATAATTATTGCCGCCCAATGCCCATGCAATAGCGTCTAATACGGACGTTTTTCCCTGTCCGTTTCTGCCGCCGATGATAGTAAGGCCATCTGCTGACGGTTCAAACTGTACTGCTTTTACTCGTTTCACGTTTTCAATTAATAACTCATTGATTTTTACCGGTTCTGTCATTGTGTATCCCTCCATTTATCTCAACCATTCAATTTGTCTAAATATGTCGTAAATCATCGCCGGAATACTGTCACCGCTTATGTTCGCCCGGCGTTTTTCTTCTCCGTGAAATGTAACGTCTACAAAATCACCGTTAGGCGTTTCTACAAGCTCAATGTCCGTCACTCCGCACTCGGAATAATCCAATGCTTTCTTCAGGTGCATGAGCGCATTCTGCCTTTTGCTCCGTTCGATGAGTGCTAAAAATGCAAGATGTTCATTCTTTTCTTCAATTTCTGTCATTATTTACCTCCTGTGGTATAATAGAGGCGGAAATTTACCCATATTTTCCGCCTGCCGATTGATGCTGCGAACATCAGTCGGCTTTTTCATTGTCTAATTCTTCAATCTTATTCATTACAACATCCATTGCTTGTACCATTCCAAAGGCTTTGAGTTCTAATTTCTTTTCATTTAGTTTTTCCCAATGGTTGACATCTTGAGTACAACGGCTACGAAAAGATCTCGCCCATTTCTTTAGCTCTGCAAGCTTTTCCGCGTCAGTCATTTTCTTGCCTCCTCAACTCTGACTACGATCAACATCCCCGGCTGCAGGTTGCTCACGTCTTTTATCCGGTTATCTTTCTTTGCCTGCCAGACAAGTTTTCGCAGGTCTTCTTTATCCGTGGCTATTTCTCCGCAGATATCCCAGAGGGTGTCTCCGGTTTTTACCTTCCGGCGGTACTCGACAATTCGAGTTTCCGGGAAAAGCCTGTTGTAGATGTTATCCGCGTCAACCGCGGCGCCGGCTATCAGTGCGGCTGACATGAGAGCCGCGGTGAAAATTAAGGGTTTATTCATAATCCCTCCTGCACTGCCGCTGTGTTGGCGGCTATACAAATCTGTCGAATAACACCTCGCAGGCGTTCGTTTTCTTGCTTCTCGAGCGATAATTCATTCCGTAGCCTTCGCAATGCGGAAGGGCGGAAATCATCTTCTTTCTCGCCGACCATCGCCAGTACATCCCGTTTCAAAAACCGGATGGCCGATAAGTTTTTTACCGCCGGGAGGATGCCGTCATTTTTCATGCGGTAGACGACATCCGTCGATACACCTAAAATTTCGGCAGTTTCCGCGACAGTATACGTTCTTCGTTCCATTTTTCGCTCCTTTCTTCTTTCTATATTTTCTGTGGTAGGTTGTTGTAATTCTCTTTCTGCTCACTCTGTTATAATGTTGGCAGAAAGGAGGTGAACTACAATGATATACATTATTTCCTATGATTTGAATAAATCCGGACAAGATTATAACCGCCTGTATAATGCGATTAAAAGCTGTAGTACATCATGGTGTCATTACCTTGATTCCACTTGGCTCATTGACAGTTCTTATTCCGCGTCTACAATACAAGAGACAATCAGGAAATGTACTGACAACAATGATCTTTTCGTAATCATGGAAGTCACACGAAATTATTCCGGATGGTTACCACAAAAAGCATGGGATTGGATTCATCAGCATTTAGGCTTTTCCATCACTTAACTTGAAGCATTCGTCTGTATTTACATTAAGAGTGCAGTGACAACTGTATTCTTTTTGTATTTCAGATGCCAGCTTCACAATTTCCCTGACCTGCTCTTTCTTATAGGCATTTGCTTTGATATGGACTTCAAGTCCTCGCTTCATCGGCCGTAGCATAGATAAAAAACATTCAATCTCCATCTTTTCACTCCTTTCTTGTTTTATGAGCTACTCTGATAAGCCCTAATTGTCTTATATACTAGACGATTAGGGCAAAAAAATTTCACTAAGAGGGCAATTCAATGCAATAGAAAGCTTTTGCAACGTAGCCATCGTAGTATTTACTTCACTCGTTTCTTGTTCAAGGATAGAAATAATCTGACGCGATACTCCTGCTTTTTCACTCAATTCTTCTTGTGACATTTTTCGCTGCTCTCTTAGCTCCTTTAATCTATATCTCATTACTACACCTCCTTTTGTTGTCTAGTATACTGTTCATTTCGTTTCTTGTCAAGTATGTTTGACAAGAATTTTTCGCTAATGTAAAATATATTTGACGATATGGATAAAGGGGTGATAAATATGACATTAGGCGAATGGATTAAAAATTATCGTGATAAGCACTCGCTTTCCATGCAGGAAATGGCCGATATGTGTGGATTTAGTAAAGCATATATAGGTCAATTGGAAAAAGGAATTAACCCGTCAACAGGTAAGCCTATTTCCCCAACGATTCAAGCATTTGACAAAATTGCACAAGCTGTCGGTTTAGATTTGGATGTATTTTTAAAAGAATTAGATGGTAATCAATTAGTAACTCTTCTACCTGACAAAACAGACAAACCATCTTCCCCCGCTAAAGGGATCCGCATTCCCGTTCTTGGCAGAGTGGCTGCAGGTATTCCTATCGAGGCCATCACGGATATTGAAGACTGGGAAGAAATCCCGCAAAGCATGGCCAAAACAGGCGAATACTTTGCGTTAAAGATAGTAGGGAAATCCATGGAACCCCGCATGATGGACGGTGATGTGGTCATTGTTCGGCGTCAACCTGATGTTGACAGCGGCGATATAGCTGTTGTCTTAGTTAACGGAAACGACGCCACAGTAAAGCAGATCAGTAAATCAGATGCCGGACTGACCTTAATAGGCTGGAATCCGTCCGTTTACACACCAAGAACATACAATAAAAAAGAATGTAAGGAACTTCCGGTGACTATTCTTGGGAAAGTCGTTGAAATCCGAGGGAAATTGTAAAGTTGTTCGAGAAATAAAAGGAGGATTATCATGGAATCTCAATCAGAAAATTTTAACAAGGTTCCATTTATTTATAGCCCACTATTTATAGCCATAATAAGTGCATTTTCATTCTTGAATGGTATCCCTTTTATTATTGCTATTATATTGCTCTACTTACGCCACAAAAAATATAAAACCATCAGTATTCAAAATGTTTCGAAAATGCAGGTTTTAGATGATTATGATACAAAGGTTTTGAACGCCCAACAACAATTAACCGAATTAAAAGAACAGTATGCACAATTAGAGCAGAGCCTCAAAACACACGCCGATGAAGAAATGAATCAATTAAACAACGAACTTGCCCTTATTAAGGAAACTATATCCAAAGAAAGACATATAATGGCTGACGTCGAAAAAGCCTCCGATATGTATCTATCTTTTCCAGAATCTAACCTTTCTATTTATAATGATATGCCATCTTCAGAAATAAAAAATAATCTTTCTCTTTTGCTTGAAAATGAAAAGGAGTTGCAGCAAAACGGAAAAGCTGTAATTTTTATCCATAATGGCAGCAACCAAACAATTACTGATAAAAGAAAACAGCGCAATCAACTGCTCCGTAGTTTTAATAATGAAGCCGATAACCTGATCCATAATACAACAGCTCGAAATATAGATTCTGTTCGTGGAAAAATCACTCGTGCTTTTGAAGCGCATAATAAATTGTTTTCTATTGATAGTGTTCAGTTGACTCGTGAATTTCTAAAAAGTAAGCTTAGCCGCATGAGTTGCCTCTATGAGTATCAGAAGAAACTAGAGGAAGAAAAAGAACTTTTACGTGCGCAAAAGGACCAAATACGAGAAGAAGAAAAGGTTCGTCGTGAGCTTGATGCCGCAAAAAAGAAAATTGAAAAAGATGAAATGCAATTTAATAATGAAATTAACCGTATGATGAAATATCTTCAAAGTACCTCTCTTGAAGCAGAAAAAAAATTATATATGGATAAAATTAAAGAGTTGGAAGAAAGACTTGTTGAGTTATGTAAAGAAAAGGAAACTGTTTTACAACGGGAATCAAATGCTAAAGCGGGATTTGTCTACATTATCTCTAATATCGGTTCTTTTGGGGAAAATGTTTATAAAATCGGCATGACACGTAGACTCGAACCCATGGATAGAATAAAGGAACTCAGCAGTGCTTCTGTGCCATTTGAATTTGACGTTCATGCGATTATCTTTTCCGATGATGCACCTGCATTAGAGAACTTATTGCATCAGAAATTCAGAGACCATGAAGTAAATAGAGTTAATCATAGAAAAGAATTTTTCCGTGTAGATTTAGAGGAAATTGAAAAATTGGTCAAAGATAAATATAATAATACAGTTTCTTTTGTTTATGCCCCTAAAGCCGATGAATATAGAGAAACATTGCGCATTAACAGCAGCAGTGCTTCTGCTTGATCATTTCGTACTCATTATTAATAAAATTGTTAAAATCAGGGAAATTAGATAACCAAATAAAGGAGGCTTTTAATTATGCCGATAAAACTATCCGATGAAGTACGAACTCAGTTTGATACAAATCTTTCCACAATAAAAAAATTTAACGCTAAAGATTTAATTCGCCGTGATGAATTAGGATCTGAATTAAATTTCGCTGATGCAGAAACCGATTTCGAAACAGCGATCAATCTGTTCAAAGGCTTAGCTGATATTGATATAATGAGAGTTCCTGAGTCAATAATACGAGATTTAAATAATGAAATGAGTAATTTTATTAATTCCATTGAACAAATCAAGAGCTTCTCATCTATGCAGGGGCCCGATGTACGACAGAATCTTATAGATAACATCACAAATAACTATAATAACTCTTGGTTTAAAACCATCTCTCCCATTGTTGCCTATTGTACCAAGGCTGGAACTGATTATGAATCTTTACAACGACAGGCACATGAAGCACTAAAAAATATCAAAAAAGAACATGAACAAGCAAAACAAGAAATAGAAAAAACACAGAAATACATAATAGAACTAAAAGAAGCAGTACAAAAAGCGGCTAAGTCTGTAGGCGTGACCAATCATACGGTAAATTTTCAGGAAGCCGCGAATATGTTTGAAAAGGGCAAAAATGCATGGTTTAAATGGATTGTCGGCGTAAGTGTTGCCATTGTGGCATATTCCTTTATAACACTTTGGTGGTGTCCTATTATACTTGAGGAACCATATTTATATCGATTTGCTCAAGCTATATTACCACGATTTACCGGTTTGATTGTACTTTTCTATATTCTAGTAACATGCGGCAAAAATTATCGGGCACAAGCACATAATTACATCATAAATAAAAATAAGCAAAATGCGCTAAGTACATTTGAAACCTTTGTAAAAGCCACCAATAATGAAGAAATCCGTAATGCAGTTCTGCTGCAAACGACAAAAGCGATTTTTTCAAATCCCCAGAGTGGTTATTTAAAAGAAGATGGATCAGATGATGAGCCAACACAAATAATTGAAATAGTCAAAGATATGTCAAAAGTAATTAAAAGCTGAATATATTAACATCATTTCAAATCGTTCGGAATTTCAATGATTTGTGAGAATTATGAAAGGATTTTTGACAAAGGATTTTTTGCATGGTATATTATGTACATGGTATCTGGGGAGGCTTGAAAAAGCTGCAACCTGAAAAAAGGTCATGTACACATTACTATGTACATGACCTTTTACTATTATGAAACCGTTTAAAACATATGAAGAACAGATAGAAATAATCCGGCAACATAAGCTATTACCGCCTAAAAATAAGAATGCTCCTAAAATGCATCAACCTGCTGCCATTTTGCATATAACAAATAAATCCGGTAAAGTATTGCTCCCTATAGACTTAAATAAAATAAGGGAATTCAGCCTGAGTAATAATGACGAATATGTAAAAGAAATATTGCAAACCTACGGCTACTATAACATCATAAATCAATATAATAAGCCATTTTTAAATAAAGATGGCAGTTACCAGCCAAATATGGATTTCCTTAAATTATTCAGCCTTCAGCAAATGGACAACAGAATAAAGAATTTTATTTTTTATCCCATATTACAAGTTGAACAGCGGCTGAAGACTTGTATTTCATATGAATTTGCCAAAGCCTACGGTCCATTCGAAGGCGAAGTAGTGAATGGTGATTATATAGAACCTTATTTTCGTGATATCAACTATAATCAATCATTGTTAAATAAAAACAGGATACCCAAGTATGAAGCTCTTATTGACCGCCTGAAATCAATACATAAAGATAACGATTATAAGCCTTTTAAGCATTATAGGTTAAACCATAAGCATATCCCTATATGGGTTTTCATAAACAAACTGACCTATGGAGAAATGCTTCACTTTTATGAAGTATTAAAAATCCAGCCTAATATTTCGAATCAATTCAAATTAACACCAAGTCAACTGCGTACTTTAATGCTATTTTTGAATCAGGTAAGAAACGATTGCGCTCATTTCTCTGGTTTCTATAATCAAATATACTCACGGATCAAAAATGATTTACCATTGCTGGTTAAATTTCAAAAAGAGTTTAAATTTTCTGATCAAAGAGATATACCAAATATATTTCTTTTATTAATAGCTTTTAAATACTTACTTCCTAAAAATGATTTCAAGGCTATCCTGACGACCATACAAAAAGAGGTTTTTGAAGTTATTGCTAATCAATACATCCCTCAACTAAGTGAATATATGCTGAACAAATTCTGTATAAATAAAAAAACTGAATGCGACAAAAAGTGTATTTTTTTTAGAAACTGCAAAATATGACAAGATAGATGATTATGGAAATCATAAAAATCCCGCCGCCATACCGCAAATATGACGACGGGAACCGGAACGATAAAGGGTATCCTTCCGGCAGTTGTAACAACCCTACCACAGGCCGGTTACGCATATATTATAGCATAGTCAGCCTATTTGCCAAAGGAGGCTGATTTTATTATGGAATATTCATTTTCCACACGAGAGAAGAACGGTAGTATCTGTCTCATCCTGTCCTACAAGGTAAATAATAAATGGAAGCAGAAAACCAAGCAGGGATTTAAAACCTTGCGGGAAGCAAAACAATACCAAGACAAATTGTTAGCTGCCGCAAAAAAAGATGCCGCCTGCGGAGCCGATCCGGAACTCGCGGATATTACATTTGAGAATTTTACACGAAATATATACCTGCGGGATAAGAAATCCTCTTTGGAATACAGTACGCTAAACAACTATTTTAGTATGCTTCTCTGTATTCCTGCCCTGTGTAGTAAACCAATAAGAACAATTACTGCCGGAGACGTTATTAATGTTTATCAGGATATGGGGCGATTCAGCGAAGGCACAAGAAAGAATCGTTTCGCACAAATTCGTGCCATCTTTAACTATGCTATTAACCCGTATAAAATTATTACAGAAAATCCTGCGAATAGCGTTACACAAACAAAAGATAAAACTATCCGGAAAATAAAAGCATTGACTGAAAAAGAATCATTGCAACTGCTGGATGCATTAAGCGCCACCCCCACTTTTTACATGATTGCTTTCATCGCATTAAATACCGGCATGAGGTACGGAGAAATAGCCGGATTGACATGGAGCAGCATCAATTTCCCAAGACAAACAATTACCGTAGACAAACAATACAACTGGATATCACCCCAAAAACGGGGATTTAAAGCCGTAAAATCACGGAATGGAAATCGAACTATACACATGAATACAAAATTGGCCGCCAAGCTAAATGAATGGAAACAGACCGCCCCTATATCTATTGACGGGCGGATTATTCCTACAACACCAAGTACTCATCCACTCATGAATAGGCAGCTGCGTAGATTAAAACAGGGTATCTCTGTTCATACTTTGCGGCATACCTTTGCTACCATGCTTTTGTCAAAATCAAAAGATATTAATCTTGTTGCGGCTGTTTTAGGTGATAACGTAGCCACCGTTGCCGCCACTTATATTCATTACACAGATGATATCCGCAAAGAAGCAGACCAATACATTGAAACCATGTATAAATGAATTTTTTTTGCCGTTTGTTTGCCGTATACATAAAAATCCCCGCAGTTATGGGGATTTTTTTGCTTATATTTTTTATAGCATAAACATAACGGCAGCGGTATAAATCAGATCGGCCCGTTATCACTTATTTCAAGCTTTCTGCCCGCCGGTTCATAGCGGAGTATATAGCGCCTGCCGCCAGTAAATCGGACCGTCCGTTCCTGCTGCTTTCCCTTACTTGGAAAAGACGGTATATTCGACAGCTGGTGCCGCAAGGTATATCCCGCCATTTCCAGCCTGTGCTCCCCGGGAAGAATATATACGCTCTTTCCGACCACAACAGCCGCTTTCGATTTTTGAATCGGCACGCCGTCTACGGAAAGGATCACGGCGCCGACAGCTTTCAGGAAACCGCCGCGTCTTTTCATCCGGATAAGGGCATGAGACGGATTCCTTTTCCGCCACCGCCATGCCAGCACAATACTTCTCATGTACACAAGGATGATACCCAATATAGGCATGCCGGGCGCCAGTAAAAATGCTTTTTCCCGGAACCGGGTGAGCACAAAATCCAATCCCAAAAAGAGCAGGGTTATCAAGGTGAAAATGATGCCTCCTATTTTCAGCGCCTGCTTCCAGAAACTCTCTTCATAAGCAGAGCGGAGCTCCATGATCACCACACTCATATACACAAAGAGTATGGTCCCCGCTGCCATGATCAGGAACGGCAGAGATATGGAATCACTCATGACCTTTATTCTCCTTGGATGTTTTAAAATTGGAGAAGCTTTTCTCCTTCTTTGCCAGAAGCATTTTATACCTTTCTCTTAAATCAGAAGAATATACTTTCGGCAAGTCAGATTCTCTCACTGCCTGCCATAAAGCAGCCGCCGCCCGCAGCGGATAACGAAATCCCGTGTTCCTTTTATCCCGGAAGAAATCTTTTACAAACCGGTTCCACTCACAAACCGACGCGTCATACTTTGCATAATCCGATTTCCCCCGGTATACATCCAGCATATCCTGCATGGTAAACGATCCATCTTCTTCCTTCTTTACTTTCCGCCATGCCGCCGCCATATCCGCCGTGAATTTAAAAGGCCTGGTTCCTGTCTGTTTCGCAAAATACTCCCTGAAAAAAGCGTTAAAGGAAAAACCGCAGTCCAAAAGCGGCGTATGTAATTCTATATCAGATACTTTTTTAGAAAGGCGCGGTACATCTTTCCTTTCCGCCAATTTCCCGCAAAAGTACTCTTCTATATGATGATTCAGTTCCTGTTTGGTTCCCCTGTATTCGATTCCGAGCCTTCTGCATATACCGGACAGTTCTTTACGGTACCAGTAATATTTTTTGAACTCTTCATAAGAGGCCAATGTCTCAAAATCAGGCCGTTTTTCCATTGAATCCTCCTGAAAATAACGCTGACAGAATGCACCTATCCGTATGATTGTCATTTTCCCTCATTAATATTGAATATCTTACGTTTCCTGTCAAATATAATTTGATAGTGTCGGCCGGCTTTCAGTGCAACGGTCTTTTCACACCGCCCCTCCTCCACAGGAAATGAAGGCCGTTTATAGCCATGCCTTGCTGTGTATCCCGCCAGCTCCAGAGTGTGTTCCCCCGCGCGGATATATGCTGTCCTTCCCGCAACAACCGCATCATTGGAATATTGAACGGGAACCCGGTTTATGGAAAGAAGCATGACACCCCGCTCTTTCCACAACCCATAGCGGTATTCCATCCTGACGACAGCATATAAAGGATTTTGTTTACGCCACCTCCGTGTTTTTCTGTAAGTAAAAGCAAGCAATAAACCTATCTCAAGTACTGCAATTCCTGTGAGCCACAAAAGAAATGACGGCCCCGCTTTCTCCCATGACAGAAACAGATTAGAAAGTGCTCCTATCCCCAACACGAGAACAATAGAAGAAACTGCAGCCGCCGTTACGATTTTCCCCTTCCCTATCGGTTTCTGATAAGACGAACGTATAGGAAAGCAAAAAGCTGCCACGATGAGAAGAAATCCCCATCCCGCCACCAATCCCAAAATTTCCGCCGGTACGCTTGAAAACATCTCTCTCCCCTTCTTTTAATCCGCCGGATTCTTCCGCATCCCCTCTTTCACAAACGGATCCCCTGTCCACAAAACAAGCACACCGGCAATGCTGCCGCGGCAAGGGACATGTAAAGGCATTTCCTTACCACCCAGCCATCCATCTTACAAAAATCAGACTGGCCGCAGCCATTCCCGTAGCAACAGCGATCGTAGCCCCCATGGACAAAATAATGGAAAAATAGTAAAAGTCCCTCCGCAATTCCGGCACAATTCCGGAATCAAGGCGCTCGGACTGCCGGGCTTTCCACAGAATCCACCATCCAAGAGGCACACCGTTAATTACACCACAGACAATATACGCCAGAAGGAGAGCTGCCATCATGCCCACATCAGACTCATTAAAATACCACGTATTCATGCCGAGAATAACCGTAACGGCAAGCCATGCCCCCAAATCGATTTTTATCCGTTCTGTCAATGTCAGATTTTTCAGAAGCCGTCCGAGTCTCACCCGATATCTTTGCAGGGAGCGTACCGTATCCAGACCAACAAGCAGGACAGCAGTCAATACAGCGACGCTTCCCAGAAACCATTCCATACTGTCCATGCTGACGAAGCTCCTCTCATTGCCTGTCTCTCTTTACTATATGATTATCTTTGATAATGCTGCCCACCACGTCTGTTATATTTTCCGCCGCATAAGTTACACTGTCCGGATCATGCACGTAACAGAGAATCTGCCCCTCTTTCCCCGCCTTTCCGGGCGCAAAGTCCAGCATCAAGTAGCAGCTGTCACAATACTCCGCAAAGGGAAACCATTTCGTGTGAAATAAATACGGCCGCAGTCTGGCGTCCGCCATCCGCCCTATATCTTTTTTGGAAAAATAATCAGGAAAATCCGTCAGAAGTGCCTCCCTATTCTGAAAGTATCCCTTTACACACCTTATCTGTTCTAAAGACAAGAGAGAAAATGCATACTCTCCCTTTCCCAATACGCAGGGCAGTATGCTGAAAAAACCGCTGCCGTTCTTATAACGGTAAAGCTCTTTCCAGTCTTCAGGCAGAGAAACCCCATAGTCTTCCTCAAAGAGTTGAAGCTCTTTCTCCGAAGCGCCTTTTATTTCTTCATAAGCAGAAAAATATTCTTCCTCTACAGGATCATCCAGCCCCAGTTCTTCAAAATTTTCGCATACATATGTCTCTATTGCCTTTATTTTTTCTATGAGATTCATCTGCTCCTCCGTTTCAGATATACCGCCGGTCCAACATATCACTCCAGAAAAATATGCCACCAACTCAGTATGTCACTCAATGGAACGCCTCCGACGAAATACGCCATGAAGCCCCATATCACCCACCCCGCCCCATACAGCAGTACCTTGTAAAGATAGGGCGCCGCCAAAAGAAATATAATAACCACCCCTGCTATGATGACAATCTGTTTCATTTTATTTTCTGTATTCATTCCCCATTCTCCCTTCACGAGCCGGATCTATCATATCTTCTGCCGATTCTCCCGCAAAATGACTTTCCGCTTCTAAAAGGCGATATACCAGTTCCCCCGCATCATATAAATCCTTTTCCTTCAGGCTTTCACGATTGGTATGGAAATCCGTCATTCCCACGCCGACCAGGACAGAAGGAAATCCTTTCACACAGAAAAAGTTCGCATCGCTTCCTCCTCCGCAGGGCGCTGTTTTTACAGCAAATCCCGCTTCTTTGCAGGCCATGCGGAATAAATTCATAAGCGGCGCGGTTTCTTCGATACGGAACGCGTCGTATTCTTTTACTTTTTCTATTTCCAGTGTGCCGGAAGGAAATGTCCCGGCGGCATTTTCAAAAGCGGCCACAATTTTACCGACCAGCTTTTCCAGTTTTCCTTCGTCACGGCTCCGTGCTTCCGCTTCCACCACACAAAGTTCGGGAATTATATTCGTCGCGCGCCCGCCGGTAATCGTCCCGATATTGCAGGTTGTCTCTTCATCAATCCGTCCCGATGGGCACGAAGCAATGGCTTTTGCCGCCATGGCGATGGCATTCAATCCCTTTTCCGGTTCCATGCCGGCATGGGCCGCTTTTCCGTGAAATGTGAATTTCATCGCGTAATGCGACGGCCCTGCGGTGAAAACATGCCCTGCTTCTCCGTCCGCGTCAAACGTATAGCCGAAATCAATATCCTGCAGATATTTTTCCTCTATATTCTTTGAACCGACAAGTCCGATTTCCTCCTGTACCGTAAAGATAGCGGTAACCTTCCCGTGGGGAATGAAATTTTCCTTCATCAGCGCAAGTCCTTCCAAAATAGCCGCTACGCCCGCTTTGTCATCACTCCCGAGAATGGTTTCACCGCGGGAACGGTACACGCCTCCCTCAAGAACAGGATCAATCCCCCGGCAGCATTCCACGCAGTCCATGTGTGCCGTGAGCGCCACTGACGGAAGTCCTTCCGCATTTGCAGGAAAAACGGCAATCAGGTTGCCGCTGTCCCCCCCTTCTACGGAACCGTTATTATCCTCGATGATTTCCGCGGCCCCCAGCGCTTTCAATTTCTTTTTCAAAAGGTCGCACACTTCCCGTTCCCCTTTGCTGGGCGCATAAATGCGTACCAATTCTTCAAACGTTTCTCTCATTCTTTTTTCGTTGACCATGCTAACCTCCTGTGACATGTATCTGTGTCTGTTGTAAAACTCATCCGTTATGAAGGAGCTCTTACTCTTCTTCGGGCGCTTCCTTGTTTTCTTTTTCCTTTTCTTCCATCTCTTTCCTTTTTTCTTCCTCCAGCCAGAAGCCTTTCCGCAAAGCATGCTCCCCGAATTTTTCCTGTATGGCGTCCATCACTGCTGCCGCTTTGGCCTGCTTTTCCCTCACAGTCGAAAAAAGATCCACCGTTTCCAGCGGCGGCGCCAGGTTGGATGCCGTCACCCCGATCAGGCGCACCCCCTCATTCATGTAAATCCGTTTTTTGAGTTCCAGCGCGGCGGCATATATTTCCTCCTGCAAATCTGTCCCCTCTTCCAGAGAGAGGGAACGCGTCACTGTACGGAATGAAGCAAACCGTACCTTAAGGGAAATCGTCCGTCCCGCCAGCTTGTGCCTGCGGAGCCGCTTTGCCACCACATCGCTGTGTATGGCGATCTGCCGGTCAATGTCTGCAGGTTCCGTCAAATCCTTTTCGTAAGTCGACTCGTCTCCGATGGACTTAATCCGCCGTGACGCCTCTACGGCACGGTCATCCACGCCGAAAGACAGCCTTTGTATGAGCGACGCCTGGTTCCCCAAAACGGAAGCCAGTTTTGCGAAGGGCGCTTTTTGTATATCTCCGATTGTCAAAAACCCCGCATTCCGCAATTTCCTTTCCGTCACATGTCCTACGCCCCAAAGACGGCGTACGGGAAGGGGCGCAAGGATTTCCTTTTCTTTCCCATAAGGGATGATACGGAGACCGTCAGGCTTATCCAGATCGCTTGCCAGCTTTGCCAGGAATTTATTGGGCGCGATGCCTGCCGATGCCACAAGCCCCGTTTTTTCTTTTATTTCCGCTTTGATGGCACGGCCTACCGCCCCCAGGGTTTCATATTTTCTGCAAAGACCTGAAATATCCATGAAAGCTTCATCTAAAGAAAGCGGCTCTATTTCCACCGCATAATTCAGCATGATTTCATGGATTTCAGCTGAAACGGCTTTGTACACCTCGAAGCGGGGCGCTGCAAAAATGGCATCAGGGCAAAGCTCTTTCGCTTTCACCGCGGGCATGGCAGAATGGACACCGGACGCGCGAGCTTCGTAGGATGCGGTCGCTACCACGCCGCGGCGGGAACTGCCGCCCACGATGACCGGTTTTCCCCGCCATTCCGGATGATCCCGCTGTTCTACAGACGCATAAAAAGCATCCATATCCACGTGCATGATCCACCGCCTCATCCCCTCGCCTCCTCCGGTCTGCAAATATTTCCGTATTTCATCTTATGAAGAAATACGCCTGCTGTCAAACTGCCGTCTTTACGAAAATGTCAGTATCGGTTACTATATTACATAGGGAAATTTAGATATACAGGCAAATCAGTAATTGAGGAGGCATTATGAAAGCACTCGTACTTTGGTCATCTCGCACAGGAAATACGAAAGCCGTGGGAAAAGCGATTTATGAAGCGCTTCCCTGTGAAAAGGAATTTTTTGAATCCGGCCGTCAGCCAAACGATCTTTCCTGTTATGATTTGATTTACGTAGGATTCTGGGGTTACCGCCAGGGCGCCGACATGCCGTCAAGAAACGTCCTCTCTTCCCTCCACGGAAAGAAAGTTGCTATCTACGGCACGGCAGGCACCTACCCCGACTCTCCTGCGGCAATGAGCTACCTGAAAAGTTCATCAGAGCTGCTGGCAAAAGATAATATATTTTTAGGCGGTTTTATGTCACAGGGCCGCGTCCACTCCTTCCACATCGGAAAACGGAATGAGCATGCGGAAAAAGTCCACCCCATGACACCGGAACGTCTGGCGCGTTTACAGGAAGCAGAAAAACACCCGAATGAAACAGATTTTAAAAACGCCGCTGCATGGGCCTTAAAAATGCTGGAAAAAGCAAGCCTGTAAAATCTGTAAAACCGGGTAACCTTTTTCAAACGGGTATATACGTTTTCATTTTAATAAGCTGTTTTTCTTTCTTTTATAATGAAATAATTTCATACATATTTACCATGCCATCTATTCCTTAAACGCATTTCATTCCCATTTATTATGAAACTTTCGAATACATACGCTTTTATTTATTGACAATGCCTTTTATATCATTTACAATGGCTACATATTTAAATGTATCGATAGAACTGCTTGGAAATCTGCTTATGGAATTTCCGCGGAAAAGAGGATTTTATGGATTACGAACCGAGTTACAAAGAATTTGCCACCATTTTCAAAGCGCTGTCCGACGAAACGCGTCTCCGCGTCATTGATATGCTTTCCTGCAAGGAAATGTCCGCCTGTGATATTCTCTCCAATTTCACCCTGTCCCAGTCTACACTGAGCTACCACATGAAGATTCTCATTGAAGCAGGTGTCGTTGATGCCAGAAGGGAAGGACTTTGGACGAAGTATTCCATCAACGATGATACGTTCAACAGGATCATGGACTTCATGCCGGAGCTGTACAAGCTGAAAGATAAATGCATCTGCCGGCAGATTAAATACTGCAAGACACCGGAAGAATGCGGCGAAGGAAAAGATCCTTTTGGTAACTGAAAAGGATTAAGAGCCTGTAAAGGCTCTTTTTTTGTCTGCATAAACAAAAATGACCATTTTGTGAGAGTGCCCCGGCGCAGTAAATTTCCATTTCTGCCCAAATGACAGCAAAAATGAAAAAGACTTTCCTTTGACGGGAAAGTCTTTTTCATTTTTTATTTTGCTTTTCTTACTTTGCTTACAAGATGTTTCTTCACAGGCTTCGCAGGCGGTGCAGCATGTTCTTTCGTATCTGCCGGAGCTGCCATAACGTTTTCGTCAGTGTCTTCCTCTACCTGTGATTTCCATTCATCCGACACTCTGCCTGACTTGGCAAGAGAGTCCGACAGTTCTGCCACTGCCATGAAGTTGGCGCGGACACCGCTGCCCGTATTTTTATATTTGACCGCGCGGTCTCTGTCGATCCCCAGGTTTTCCGCTTCCGCTGCGGCATCGATATTCGCGCCGAGGAAAATAAACTCCCAGCCCGCATTTTCCTGCCGGTCCTTAATGAGCTTTTTCACATCGGCATAAGTATATTCTTTGCTGTCATTTTCCTCTCCATCGGTAATAATGACAAAAAGGACCTTATTCCCTTTATCTTTACGGTGAATCCCTGCTACCATATCCATCTTGTGGATCGTACGTCCCACAGCATCCAAAAGCGCCGTCATGCCGCCGGGCGTATAATCCTTATCCGTCATTTTTCTGACATCCTTGAGTTCCCGCCGGTTATAAAGCATCTTATACTGATCATTAAAAAGCACAGTCGTCACATGGGCGTCCACGTCCAGTTTCTTTTCCTTTTCAATCATGGAATTGAAACCGCCAATCGTATCATTGGTCAAATTACTCATGGAGCCGCTTTCGTCAAGGACAAGGACCATTTCCACATGGGACGGTTTTACTTCCTCTGCCGCTTTTTCTTCCGCTGCAGCAGTCTGCCCGAAAAAAAGCGCCGCCGATAATGCAGTGATTGCCAATAATTTTTTCATAGTTCCTCCTTATGTTTCAAAAAAAAATTCCTCTCCAATTCCTCTTCATCCATCACGGAAATTCCTTTTTTCATAAGCGCTTCGGCAAAAATACCGGCGCCCTTGATTTTCGTTCCCGTAAATGTGCCGTCATAAATTTCACGGACACCGCATGTAGGGCTCCGCGCTTTTAAAACCGCTAATCCAATTTCTTCGCCTTTAATCTCCTCCATGACCTTTTCCACACCGCCGCGGTAGATTTCATCCACGTCTTTCCCATTTCTATCGGTTACTTTTCCGTTAACGATTTCCGCAGGCACCCGCGGACTTCCCATACCGGAAGAAATTTCAGGGCAGACGGCAATAACTTCCTTCCCTCTGCAAAACGCTGCCACCGTTTCATTGAAATTGCTTCCGCCGTCGTACTTGCACTTTTCTCCCAGCAGACAGGCACTGACCAAAATTTTCATATTGCTCCCCGCTGAATTTCTCTATATTTCTTTTAGTATACCAACTGACTTGAAATATTACAATGTACGGCGGTACCATAAAAGTTAAACACCGGCGGGCTTCTTTTTTATAACGAGGATAAGAAAAATTCTTTAGCCTCTATATAAAAATACAATGCAGGCTATCCATTTTTCATGAAAAACATGGTAAAATAATGATGGAATATTAACTTTATGACTCCATGCAGCTTAGTATGCAGCAGTACAAAATCAGAAAGCCGATTACAGAAAGGACTTTTCATGTCTGTCCGGTCATATTTACCGATCATTTTTACAGCGGCGGTTCTGTTGCCTTGCACCGCGTTTGCCAATACCGCAAAAGGGACAGCCGTTATTATCCATAACAGCGTTTCCGGTATGGATAATCAAATCTTATATTCTTCTTTTTATTCCGCCGATGACGGCGCCGATGAAGCGTCTACCGTATTTTTCAATGACGGGTTCGGCCGGCTTACCGCGTTTGAAAAAGAATATAAAGACGGCAGGATGACGATTATAATCCGTCAAAATATGAATGTCGTCTGGAAAAACACATATACCGTCTCAAGTAATCATTTTTCCGTAGAGCGCATTGATACGGACGGTCATATCCTGTTCCGCATCCATGTAGGAGAACGGATCCTGGTCGGGGAAATCGACAGCAGGGACAGATGGATTATGACGGAACCCCGAAAAGCCCCCCGTGATGAGACCATGATTCCCCTTGCTTCAGCAGGAACTGCAGAGCAGCCGTAACATTCCTGCGCAAGTTACTTACGTTTTTACCGTAAATTCCGCTCGTGTACCCTTTTATTTCCTTTATAACCGTATGTGAGTTTTGTATAAACAGAGACAGGTGGTATCCATGAAAAAGCAAATCCATTTACACCCTGACGACCTGAAAAAAAGCGACCAGATGGGGCTGACGTATAACTTGGGGCAGGCACATAAACGCATGCTCCTGAAACAGTCTTCCATCATGAAGAAATATGGGCTCACCGCCCGTCAGGCGCTTATCATCGCCTACCTGTCCACACATAAAAAAGAAGTGGTCACCCAGAAGGTACTGGAAGACCACCTCCACCTGACCAACCCCACGATCACCGTCATGGTACGGACCATGATTAAAAAAGGCCTCATACGCAAAGAGCGGGTAGAAGAAGATGCAAGGAAATACCGCCTCTTCCTCACCGACCGGGCAAAAGAAGTGGAAGAAGTCAGCCGCAAAGAAGCCATCGCCCTGGACAGACGTTTCTACCAGGGCGTATCGGATACGGATATGAAAATTTTCCAGGGTGTTCTTGGAAAAATTTTGAAAAACCTGGATACCGTCTGACTTATGTCCATCAGAAACCGATTCACTTCGGTTCTTTTTTATTGCATTCCTGCAGGGTACAAACGGGATACAGTAAGACGTCATCCAGTACACCAGCGAAGGATCTGCTGCTGTAGTGAGGAAGACGATAAAATGTCATCAGTGTAATAGATTCTTCACTCTGTGTCATTATCCCGTTTCCCATCGTTCTCACAAAGCATTCTTGTCCTCGTTCAGAATGACGGCAGA
>OIZW01000044.1_pt1 | contig 123731 bp, 114 predicted proteins | sample 1588581 | NCBI WGS metagenome assembly OIZW01 (sample SAMN03283266) | human gut metagenome | biome: human-associated habitat; material: feces | host: Homo sapiens | place: USA | collected 2013 | reverse complement strand
ATGCAGAACAATATGGGATATCAGCAAAGCGGAATGCCTATGCAGAACAATATGGGTTATCAGCAAAGCGGAATGCCCATGCAGAACAATATGGGATATCAGCAAAGCGGAATGCCTATGCAGAACAATATGGGTTATCAGCAGAACGGAATGCCCATGCAGAACAATATGGGCTATCAGCAGAACGGAATGCCTATGCAGAGCAACACAGTAAATCAGCAAGTTTCACAGCCGTTTACTCCGCAAAATGCTGCGGCAATTGTTTGCTCGGCTTGCGGATATAAGCCTGACGGCAATCCGCCGAAATTCTGTCCGTTCTGCGGGGCTGCCATGACATAACCGATATGACTTTACGGTCGTTATTTCATAATATTTCCAAACGAAAAATGCGTGTAAAAAAAGAAATTGTATCCGTGAGCTATTCAAAAAATCATTCAAATTTTGACTCCTGCTGTTCTTTTTATGTGCGAAAAAAAGGTGTAAATTTCCTTTTTGACGCTATCTGCAAATGCGGTTATATCGCTTTTGAAAATGTTTTGATTGACGAAACGGATATGAGACTGCTGTGTGACACCGCCGAAGACGCATTGGAAATCCTGAAAAAATATAATCCAAAAAACAAAGAACTGACAGTCGATGACGCCACGGTTACAATCGTTGAAATCATATTTTCCGACAAAAACAGTATGTCGGTCAGTATGACGGAACAAACCTTGGATTCGCTCGAAAAAGCGTTCTTTGCCCTTGCTGAAAAATATTGCAAAGATGTTTAATCTCTAAAAATAATTGAAAAGCAACCCTATGAAAACGACCCCACGGTAAAATAATCGTGGGGTTGTTTTTTCTGTAACAGAAAATAAGTGCATTTTTTCTTGCCATTACCGTAGTAATTGTTTATAATTAAGGTATGACAATAAAAGAAGGCATGAACAATGCAAACGATAGATGAGGCACTAAACAAACTGAAAAAATCTGATTTTCGCAGTCGGTTTCATTTAAAGCAAAAGGACATTGACTATATTAATGAAAAGGGAATGAATAAAATCCGTTCCCATGCAGAAGATTTTGTCAGAACACGGCTTGCACCAAAACATATTCCGAATGACGGAAAGCAAACACCTATGAGGGGACACCCTGTTTTTATCGCACAGCACGCCTGTGCCTGTTGTTGCAGAGGGTGTCTTAACAAGTGGTACAGAGTTGCAAAGGACAAACAGCTTAACGAGGTCGAACAGCAGAAAATTGTAAATCTGCTTATGGCTTGGATTGAACGGGAATACAATGATTATAATTCCCATAAAGAATGATAGATAAGGGCAAAAAGATGAGTGATAAATTAAGCGTGTTAAAAGATTACTTCGGACACGATTCTTTCAGAGACGGACAGGAACAGATAGTTGACGCTTTGCTTGACGGCAGAGATGCACTTTGCATTATGCCCACAGGTGCGGGCAAGTCAATGTGTTATCAGATTCCCGCATTACTTTTTGACGGGGTGACAATTGTTGTGTCACCTCTCATTTCGCTTATGAAGGATCAGGTCGGCTCGCTCGTTCAGTCGGGAGTTCCTGCGGCATATATAAACAGCTCGCTTTCATATCCGCAATTTCTGCGAGTGCTTTCAAATGTTGAACACGGAAAATACAAAATCATCTATGTTGCACCCGAAAGGCTGTTGACTGACGGATTTCTCGACACCTGTAAAAAGATAAAAATCTCAATGGTTGCAGTTGACGAGGCTCATTGCGTTTCACAATGGGGACAGGATTTCAGACCGAGTTACCTCAAAATTATTTCATTTGTTGAAAGCCTTGCAAATCGTCCGATTGTCGGAGCATTTACCGCAACGGCTACAAATGATGTAAAAGAAGATATAAAGAAAATTCTCAGGCTTGAAAATCCGTTTGAAATTACAACGGGATTTGACCGCCCCAACCTTTTCTTCGGTGTAATAAAGTCATCGTCAAAGGACGAAAAGCTTATTGACCTCATTCGGGAGCGTGGCGACAGGTCGGGAATTGTCTATTGTGCAACCCGAAAAAATGTTGAAGCTGTCTGCGAATTGCTCTGTGATAACGGCTTTTCGGCGGCAAGATACCATGCAGGTCTTGATGAGTACGAACGCAGGAAAAATCAGGAGGATTTTGTTTTTGACCGAAAAAATATTATGGTCGCAACCAATGCTTTCGGTATGGGAATTGACAAGTCAAATGTTACATATGTAATCCATTACAATATGCCGAAAAACATTGAAAGCTACTATCAAGAGGCAGGACGGGCAGGTCGTGACGGTGGTGAGGCTGATTGTATTTTGCTCTACAGTCCTAAGGATGTTCGCCTAAATCGCTTTATGATTGAAAATTCCGAGGGCAACGATGAGCTTACAATTGAAGAAAACGAGCAAATTCGTGAGCGTGATTTTGAACGCTTAAAATATATGACCTTTTACAGCACAACAAACGATTGTCTGCGTGGATTTATTCTGAGGTATTTCGGCGGTGAAAAAAAGGCTTACTGCGGAAAATGCTCAAACTGTCTTTCCGTTCACAAGCTTATTGATGTCACAATTGACGCTCAAAAAATTATGTCGTGTATTGCAAGAACAGGACAAAGGTACTGCAAAACCGTGATTTGTGATGTGTTAAAGGGCAGTAAAAGCGAGAAAATTCTAAAAGCTGAGCTTAACAATCAGTCAACCTATGGAATAATGAAAGAGGTTACGGCAAGGCATATTTTCGGCACAATTGACTTTCTTGCCGAAAAGGAGCATATTTCATCCAACAATGAAACCGAGGTTCTAAAACTTTTGCCAAAGAGCAGAGATGTGCTTTTCGGACGGGAACGGCTTGTGATGAAGAAAGTTGAAAACTCCGAAAAGGTTGTCAAAACGCACCGCCCCGAAGTGCCTGTCAATTCCGAATTACTTGACGCACTCAAGGCTTTGCGAAAAGGTATTGCATCCAAAAAGAGCGTTCCTGCCTATGTTATTTTTACCGATGCAACGCTGATTGATATGTGCAAAAAATGCCCCGAAACACCAGATGAAATGCTTGAAGTTTCGGGTGTGGGCAGAACGAAGCTTGAAAAATTCGGAAAACAATTTCTTGAAGAAATCGCAAAATTCAGATAACTTCATATACTGTTAAAGGATGAACGAATTTGTTTGTCCTTTTCTTTTTCAATTTTCAAAATTGTATTGAAGTAATTAGTACAAAGTGGTACAATAGTTACAGAGAGAAAACAGATTGGAGGCATTTGTATGGCTGACATATTTGATTACATAAGTCGGAGAGGCGATTTGACATTTGAACAGGACGGTTTTAACGAGCTTGACGCACTTGTGTTTTCACGGCTTTCATATCTTCCTTTTGACGGTGCGGTATCGTCCTGCCTGTTTGATGAAATTACCCTTGAACAGGCGGCAATGCGTGTGTTTGCAACCGATGATTACGAGAAAAATCTATTGTGGAAGGGTGACGCCGACCTTTTGAAAGCGACGGCAGAGAGCAAGAGATTCGGCAAAATTCTTGTTTCGGGGTATGTAAACGAGGTTGAGTCCGATGTGAGTATGCAGTTTTCCGCAATCACTTTTGAATTTCTCAAAAAGAATTATTTTATTTCATACAGAGGAACGGACAATTCTCTTGTCGGCTGGCAGGAGGACTTCAATATGTTTTTCACATTTCCGTTGCCGTCACAGAAAAAGGCTCTTGATTATTTTGAAAAGGCAGTCCGTATGCTCAACGGAAAATTCATTCTGGGCGGTCACTCAAAGGGCGGAAATCTTGCGGTTTATGCCGGTGCTTTTACCGATGAAAATTCAAGAAATCACATTGATTATATTTACAATTTTGACGGACCGGGGTTTTCTCTTGACAAAATAAAGGACAGCGGATTTTATGAAGTCGATGACAGAATCTACACCTTTGTTCCGCAGTCAAGCATTTTCGGCATGATGTTTGAGCATGAGGAGAGCTACACAATTGTAAAGAGCAATCAAAAAGGTTTTCTCCAACACGATGTCTATTCGTGGGAGATTGAGCAGAACAGGCTTGTCAGGCTGAAAAGCACTACAAATTTCAGCGTTTTCTTTGACCACACGGTGAAAGAATTTGTTGAATCGCTGACAATTGCTCAAAGACGGGAGTTCACAAAAGAGGTTTTTGCCCTTTTGTCGCTGACCGAAACCGCAACCTTTAATGAGATGCTGAAAAATCCGCTTAAAAACACGGGAACAATCCTAAAATCCTTTGCAGGTCTTGACAGCAAAACGAGAAATATGCTTCTGAAAACAATCTTCGCATTCGTAAAAAGTGCAAAAAATAATTTTTCCGACATAACAGGCGGTCAAAACAAAATTACCGTCAGTTAATTATAAAAAAGCTCATATATGCTCCGATACTTTTTAGCGTCGGAGCATTTTCTTTGCAAAAAATCATTTGTCAAGACGAAATTCCCGTTTTGTCAATTGACACTTTTGGAATTTGTATTGTCAGTCTTTGAAAATTTTTTATAATACATAATATACAAAAAATCCCGACACGGTGTATGCTGTGTCGGGTTTTTATTTTGCTTTTTAAATGTCAATCGTCAGTTCAACGGGACAATGGTCAGAACCTAAAATTTCGGTATGGATTTTTGCACCGTCAAGCTTGCTTTCAAGAGCTTTTGAAACGATAAAATAGTCAATACGCCAGCCCGCATTTTTTTCACGAGCCTTGAATCTGTATGACCACCACGAATACACGCCCTCTGTATCGGGATAGAAATAGCGGTAGGTGTCGATAAATCCGTCATTGAGCAACGCTGTCATCTTTGAACGCTCTTCATCGGTAAAGCCTGCATTTTTACGGTTGGTTTTCGGATTTTTCAAATCAATTTCTTTGTGTGCAACATTCAAATCACCGCACATAATAACCGGCTTTTTTTCTTCAAGTTTTTTCAGATATGCCTTGAAATCATCTTCCCATTTCATTCGGTAATCAAGCCTTTTCAGCTCGTTTTGCGAGTTAGGAGTGTAGCAGGTGACAACAAAGCAATTGTCAAATTCTGCCGTGATAACTCTGCCCTCATGGTCGTGTTCGTCAATGCCGATCCCGTAACATACATTCAAAGGCTCTTCCTTTGTGAACATAGCCGTTCCCGAATAGCCTTTTTTGTCGGCATAGCACCAATACTGATGATATCCTTCAAGCAAGAGGTCAATCTGTCCCTCTTGAAGCTTTGTTTCCTGAAGACAGAAAATATCTGCGTCAACATCTTTAAAAAAGTTCTCAAAGCCCTTTGTAATACAGGCACGAAGTCCGTTTACATTCCACGAAATCAATTTTTTCATAATTTACTCCCGTACACACAAAAGGGAGCAAGCATTGCCTGCTCCCAAATTGCCAATTTGTTAATTATTCTTCTGCGGAAAATTCGTCTTTGCCTACACCACAGAGAGGGCATACCCAATCCTCGGGTACATCTTCCCATGCTGTGCCTGCATCAACGCCGTTATCGGGATCGCCGATTTCAGGATCGTAAACATATCCGCAAACATCGCATACATATTTCATACTATCAAATCTCCTGTTCAAAGTCTATTGTGTAATCGGTTAGTTGTTGGTCATACGATTATCAAGCTGACTGTTTTGATTTTTTATTGTTTTAATGATTACTTAAAGTATCTGTTAAGAAGACCTCTAAAGCCTGCGCCGTGTCTTGCTTCATCCTTTGCCATCTCGTGAACTGTGTCATGAATAGCGTCAAGGTTCTGAGCCTTTGCACGCTTTGCAAGGTCAAACTTACCTTCGCAAGCACCTGTTTCTGCATCTACACGCATCTGAAGATTCTTCTTCGTGCTGTCTGTAAGAACTTCGCCCAAAAGCTCTGCAAACTTGGCAGCATGTTCAGCCTCTTCAAAAGCATACTTTGTAAATGCGGCAGAAACCTCGGGATAGCCTTCTCTGTCTGCAACTCTTGCCATTGCAAGATACATACCGACTTCGCTGCATTCTCCCTCAAAGTTAGCTCTGAGATCCTTGAGAATATCTTCGCTTACGCCCTGAGCAACGCCAACCTCGTGAACTGTTGCGAAAGACGCCTCCTCGTCCATCTGCTTAAATTTTTCCTTCGGTGCCTTACAAACAGGGCAAGCCTCGGGAGCTTCGGGACCTTCATAAACATAACCGCATACTGTGCAATACCATTTCATAATTACTTCTCCTTTGTAATAAATATTAGTGTACTTCTGCCGAACATTTAGGACATATGCCGTAGTAGATAACAAATCTGTTTTCTACCTTAAATCCCTCTTCGGCAAGCTGTGACTCAAGGTCATCAGCATTTTGATTGTCTTCAACATCAATAACTGCATTGCATTTGTTGCAGACAAAGTGGGGATGCGGCTCTGTGTTGCCGTCAATACGCTCCTCACCGTTTACATTGCATATAACGCTGACCTTTCCTTCATCCTTAAAAAGAGCAATGTTTCTGTAAACCGTGCCAAGACTAAGGTCGGGAATTTCTGGCTTTAATTTATCATAAACCCAGCGTGCGCTTGGATGAGTGTCCGTACCGCACACAGCGTTGTAAATTGCATTGCGTTTTGAGCTGAAATTTCTTTTTGCCATAATTCATAAATCCTTATGCAATATTAGTCAGTACCGATTGGCTAAAATCAGTAATCAGTATTAACTTTGGCTATATTCTATCACGCGGATGTTTGATTATATTTACAATAAAGAATTATAGATAAAAAATCTTGCACAAAGAATTGGGAGGAAATATAGTGAAATCAAACAAAACAGTAAAAATTATCATTTTTACTGCACTTTTCCTGTCTGTAGTGATTTTAATATCGGTAATGACAGGTGCAGTAAAAGAAACAACGGCTGATACCGACAGCGTAAAACTGCCCGTAATAATGTATCACTCACTTTTAAAGGATGAAAAACTGCAAAATGACTACACTGTTTCGCCGACTCTTTTTGAAAACGATTTAAAATATCTTGCCGAAAACGGCTACACAACCGTTGTTGTAAAAGACCTTACCGATTATGTTTACGGCAAAAAATCATTGCCCGAAAAATGCATTATGCTGACCTTTGACGACGGCTATTATAATAATTATTATTATGCACTCCCTTTGCTTGAAAAATACAACTGCAAGGCGGTCATATCTCCGATTGCCTCAGTGTCCGAAAAATTCACCGAAACCAAGGACATTTCCGTGACCTACGGGCATATAACTTTTGACGATATGAAAGAAATGTCCGATTCGGGCTATGTTGAAATTCAGAATCATTCGTACGATATGCATTCTTTGAAATCACGAAAGGGTGTTTTGCCAAAAGCGGGGGGAGAGTGACGAAGCATATAAATCTATTCTTACGGAAGATGTTGTCAAAGCTCAAGGCTTGCTTGAAAATGCAACAGGGAAAAAACCGACCTGCTTTGTATATCCGTTCGGTGCAAAAAATGACCTGACCGAAAAGCTGATAAAAGAAATGGGCTTTTCGTGTACACTAACCTGTACGGAAAAGCCCAATATAATCACTAAAAATCCCGACAGCCTCTACGAGCTGGGACGATACCGCCGTGACCGCAACGAGTCAATGCAAAATCTTCTTATCCGAATTGAAATGCAGTCATAATATTTATACGGCAGATTTTTCAGCCTTGGCGTTTCTTACAAAAGCCTCGCACAAAGCTATGAAGATGAAAAACAGCGGAGTTGTAATCGGCTGATAAAGGTTTACAACAGCCTGAACAGCATAGCAGATAACAGCCGAAACGCATGCAATCAGCATCGGATTTTCCTTTGCATACTTAACTGCGTTCTTAATCGTACCGCACACAATGGCAAGATAGGAGAGAAGTCCCGTAATTCCGATTGTGATAAGGTAGTTTAGGTATTCGTTATGAGCGGCATTTGTTGAGCTGTCACCGTATTTTGAAAGGTCGTCAAAGTACGGACTGAATGCGGAGTAGAACATATCGGGACCTACGCCGAACAGCTTTTCAATGAATGAAGCGTCGCCGAAAATCCATATCGACCTTATCCACATAAAGCCTCTGTGCGTACCCCATATATCGTTAAAGCGGATAATTCTTTCAAAACTGCCGAGGTCGGTTTTGGTGTCAATACAGCTGAAATAAACCATAATTCCTATCATGGCAACAGCACAAAATCCGAATACAACGGCAAGAGCAATCGGCACGGCTTTTGAAATTGTGATGTTTGGTTTTTTGTAATCAATAAGATACAAAAATCCTGTAATAACGGCACAAGCTACAAGCAATATCCAGCCGATGCCTGAGAAAACGAAAATTTCCTGAAACTTATCAAAGCCCTTGCTTTTGTCGTCAAAGCAGAGCGAGAACAATCTGAGCAGCTTTGCAAACAACAGCATAACAGTTGCCAAAAGGAAAAATCTTTTCAGTCTGACAAGGCTGTTTGAAAACCATACAAGGTAAATAATCATAAATACAGCCATGCCGAGAATGCCGGAATCGCTGTCGGCAGTCATAAGAGCCGCAAAGCCAAATCCTGTTGCTACAAGATAAATTGTCCTGAGCAAGGTTTTCTCCGTGATAACCGACATTGCAATCATAACAGGCATAGCGATGCAGATGTAGCTTGAAAGCAGATTTTTGTTGCCGATTGTTGAAGTGAAGTCGGTAATAGTCTGTTGGTCGGTGAGAAGAGTAAACATCCCGAGAGGATCAATATAGAATGAGTTAAGCACCGCAAGTGCATAAACTATCATTGAACCGAACGCAAGCGCAACGAATATGTATTCAAAATATTTAAAGCACCTTGTAATCAAGAAATATGCTGCGGTGTAAAACGCCATAAGCACAAGACCGTTGTTTCGTCCCTGAGTACCCAGAAGTGCATCCAAAGGGTTTGCAGACAACAGCGTTGAAATGACATTTATCCCAAGGAATACAATAAATGCCCAGTCCATAAACGAAAGCTCTTCATACAAATGCTTTGGTTTAGGCTTTTCAAGCTTTGAGTCTTCCGGCGGTTTATCAACGCTTGCGGTCATAATAATAAGAAATTCCGCAATAACGAGAATACCCGTCAATATAATGAAAAAGTAATACTTGTCATGCCTGATGTTAAAATATGCGTCCGTGAAAAATAACGGAAAAAGCGTGAACATAATAAGCAGATAGTAGTTTGTGAGCGCCTGCTGTACCGAATATTTTTCTTTTGGCTTAGCAGCGGGATTTTTATGCTTTGCATAAGTCATAATAAAATAACCTTTCAATATAATGTACTTCAATTTTATAACGCACGCACGATGTTGTCAAGAAATAAAGTAAGTTGAAAGCTCTGGTTTTCGACTTGTTTCGATTGGCATATGCTTGCAAAAGAACAATAATTGCATATTTTTCGGCACTTTTATTCCCAAATTAATACTTGTGGAGAAATTAGTATTGTATTTATCTCTGTAAAATGGTATAATTACCCTTGAGATGTATTTCCATATTTGCAGGACAAAGACTTTTGTAAAAAATTGTTTATGAATTTATCTATTTGCAGATTGGGTGGTTTTATGAAAAAATTAGTTGTTTTTGGCTTTGACGGCACTCTTGCCGACACAGCCCCCGGAATTTTATATTGTTTCAATACAACAGCAGTTGCAATGGGCTATGAGCCTGTTGAACACAGTGCACTCTACGGAGTAATCGGCACACCGCTTGAATACGGATTTAAAACGCTCTTTAATATGAGTGATGACGAAATTGAATATGCCGTAAAGAATTACAGTAAACTTTATTCCCAGAAAGGAAAAGAGATGTTCACCGTCTATGACGGAATTTATGACGCTCTTCGTGAACTCAAGAAAAGCGGTTTTAAGCTTGCAATAGCAACTCAAAAGCACAGAATGTTCACAACGGATATTCTTGAAACCTACGAGGCGTCAGATGTTTTCGACGCAGTATGTGCAACAGATGTCGGTACAAACCTCACAAAGAGTCATCTGCTTTTGCAGGCGTGTGAGCAGACAGGAGTTTCCGTTGAAGAAAGTATCCTTGTCGGCGACAGCACAATCGAGGCAAAGGGTGCGGAAGAAATAGGTATGGACTTCCTCGCTGTGCTATACGGCTGGGGCTTTAAAACCAAGGAAGAAACCGAAGAGTACAAGTGCGTCGGCACAGTGTCATCTCCGGCAGAAATCTCTCAAAAAGTCATGGCACTCTGATTACGGTTAGTGCGTGTAAAACAGTGCATAAATAGGATTAAAATTGTAAATTTTCCAAAAACAAATCGGGCAGTCATAACGATTGCCTGATTTTTTTATGCAAATTTAATTCTGTACAATAACAATGATACAACGATATACTTTTGCTTGTAAACGGGATGTTTGATAAACAGAAATATGATAGTACGGAATTGATATTGTTAATTGCTTTTAATAATTCAAATACATAAATGCAACCGCCTGTTTGAACATATTAAGCAGATAATTAATCTTCTGTCCGACAAAAACATATATAAATCAACAAAATTATCCATATAGTCTTGACTGACGATATTTAAAGGTATAAAATCTGATTGTTGATAATATATACTTAAATATTCTATGCAGGAGGAGATAAGTTTGAAATCAAGAAAAATATTGCCGATATTACTTTCTGTAATGGCAACATTCGGAATTACAACGGCTGTGTCGGTTACGGCAAGTGCGGCAGAGGTTACAAAATTCCCCGTACAGTATAAACAGACTGCACAGTCAGGTCTTGCAACTCCAAAAATCTCAAAGGCGGAAAGTGTTTACGAAGGTGTAAAGCTCAGCTGGAACGATGTTGACGGTGCCGCCTTGTATCGTGTGTATTACAAAGGTAAAAACGGCTGGACAAAGCTAACCGATACAACCGCAACTTCATGTGTTGACAATGATGTTTATTCGGGAGGAAACTATACATACACAGTAAGATGTATCACCGAAGACGGAAAGCATTTTGCAAGCGGTTATGATTTCAAGGGAACAAAGCTAACTTACATTGCCGCTCCCGAACTTTCAAAAACCGAAAGCGTTAACAGCGGAGAAAAGCTGACATGGAATAAGGTGAAAGGTGCTGAAAAATACAGAGTTTATTTTAAAAACGGCAAAAAATGGACAAGAATAGGTGATACAACCTCAACATCCTTAGTTCACAAAAATGTTGTGTCAGGCAGAAACTATACTTATACGGTACGCTGTATAAGTGGCAACGCAAAGAGCTTTACAAGCGATTTTAATCATAACGGAACAGAAACAACATATATCGGAACTCCTCAAATTTCAAATATTGAAAGTGTAAACGGCGGTGTAAAGCTTTCATGGAGAAGTGTTAACGGTGCGGAAATGTACCGTGTGTATTACAAAGGACGAAACGGTTGGACAAAGCTTGTTGACACAACCGAAACCGCCTGCGTTGACAGCGATGTTCTGTCAGGCAATCACTATACTTATACGGTAAGATGTATCAGCAATGACGCACGAAAACATCAAAGCGGTTATGACAAAAACGGCAAATCCTTAAAATATATTGCCGCTCCAAAAGTTACAAAAACAGATGTTACCTATAACAGCGTAAATCTTAAATGGAACAAGGTGAAGGGTGCCGAAAAATATCGTGTTTACCGCAGAAACGGAAACACTTGGAAAAGAATTGCCGATACAACATCAACTTCCGTAACGGATAAGAATCTGTCGGCTGAAAAAAGCTATACCTATACTGTACGCTGTATTACTACAAACGGAAAGAAATTTGCAAGCGGATATGATTCAAAAGGATTTACAGCGACAACCTCTCCAATACCGCCTGTTATATTTGATAAAACAAGCGTTACGGTTGATAAGGGCAAAACCTACACAATAAAAACTACGGTGGCAGACAAATCGAAGCCTATAACCTGGTCAACCTCCAACGCAAAGGTTGCAACAGTTGACCAAAAAGGTAAAGTAAAGGCAGTGGGCAAAGGTTCTGCAATAATAACAGCTGAGGTTGACGGCATAAAGACCACATGCAAAGTAAAGGTAAAGGTTATAAAAATCTATCTCAGTCCGTCAAATCAAAATGCAAACACCTATGCAACGGGCAATACCAACGAAATGGCTCAGTGCGACAAAATTGCAGCAGCAACAGCCAAAGCACTTGACCGCTGCGGATTTGAGGTTATGGTTGCAAAGTCGGGTACACTTATGCAGAAACGCTGTCCCGAATCGGACAAGTTCGGTGCAGACATTCATATGCCGATTCACACAAATGCCAGCGGTTCCGGTAACTACACAGGCGGAACAAGAGTATTTTGCCTGAATTCAAGCGGTAAAAAAGCCGCACAGGCTGTATGCGATTCACTCGGCGCAATCACTCCGGGTAAAGATGACGCTGTTATCTATAAGAATGATCTTTATGAAATCAATGTTCCGAAAGCACTTTCTTTGTATGTTGAATGTGAATTTCATGATACCGTAACAGGCTCAAACTGGATTCGCAAGAATATTAATGAAATAGGCGAAGCAATATGCAAGGGCTTGTGTAAATATTACGGTTATACATATGTAGCACCTGCAAAGAATACAAAAACAACAAAAGCAACAAAATCGGCACAGGCTGTTTCATCACAAAGCACAACCGATTCCACACAGCCCATGACAGAAGAAGAGCTTGTACAGGAACCGACAACAGTAACACCACAGGAATCATATGAGTCGGTACAAATGACAACAGAGCCGACTCAGCCTGAAACAGAGCCTACAACAACAGTATCTGAAAATGTATATTAAAAAGTAATTGATAATATATTATTCGGAGGAATAGCAATGAAAACAAAAAGAATAGTATCGTTGTTGGTTTCTGTAATAATGGCAGTAGGCACAATAACAGCAGTTCCGTTTACGGCAAGTGCGACTGAGCTGAATGCACCGATTGTTTCAGCAAAATCAAGTCTTGCAACCCCGAAAATCTCAAAGGTTGAAAGTATAAACGGCGGTGTAAAAATAAGCTGGAGAAGGGTAAACGGTGCTGAAAAATACCGTGTGTATGTAAAGAACGGTAAAAGCTGGAAAAAGCTTGCAGACACAACCTCAACCACATTCAATGATAAGAATGTAAGTGCAAAAAAACATATACCTACACAGTAAGATGTATCAATTCATCAGCTAACAAGTTCACAAGCGGATATGATTCAAAGGGTGTCACCGTAACAGCTCCTGCAAAGCCCTCTGTTAAGCTTGACAAGACAAGCCTTACTCTCACTAAGGGTAAGACATATACGCTCAAGACAGCTGTCACAGGCACAAATAAGGCTGTATCGTGGTCGTCATCAAACTCAAGCGTTGCTTCCGTCGATAAGAACGGCAAGGTCACAGCTAAGACTAAAGGTACTGCCACAATCACAGCTAAGGCTGACGGTGTATCAGCATCTTGCAAAATAACCGTTAACGAACCTGCCAAGACAACTATTAAGCTTGATAAGACTAAAGTAACACTTGGTATAGGCGAACCTTGTACACTCAAAGCTACAGTAAGTCCGTCACAGAAAGTGACATGGACATCGTCAAATCCTAAGTTTGTAAAAGTTGACTCAAACGGTAAGCTCACTGTTGCAAAGGACCTTGCCGACTACATTGATATCGAACAGACCGTAAAAATCACAGCCAAAGCAGGCAATGCTACAGCAACCTGCACGGTAACGACAAACTATGAACGTGTATATCACAAGTACGCCATCGTACCTGTATATGAAGAAAAAGAAGTTTCTGTATGCAAAGGCTGCGGTCGTCTCATCAGCTACTCTGTCGCTCCCGGAACAAAATATGAAACCGAAGACGGTCGCACGGGTGTGTTCATCACAAACGAAAACCATGACGAACATATACATCAGCATATGGTAAATAACGTACCAAGCGGTTGGTATAGCCAGACCGTATTCCTTAAAGTCGGTGAACGCGTACAGCGTGAAGGTTGGTATGTCGATTAAAAACCCGTAACAAACATGGCTGACAAAAGTCGTGATATAAATTCAAAAAGACCTCGTGAAAATATCCACGGGGTCTTTTCATTATGCGAAAGGAGAATAACCAAATGCTTGACTTTTTTACAGATTATCAGCTATAAATTGTCATATTGATATGAATTGCTTGCTATCAACTCACAAAAGTAAATTTAATCATGCTTTGTGAAAGAAATAAATTCAGCACACAAGCTACATATTAGCTTTAAAAAATGCTTGCAGATTTTTTAAAACTAATATGAAATATAAGAGTATTGTTTAAAAAAAAGGTGCAGAACAAGAGCCTGCACCGAAAAACACAAAGCCCTGATTGTTGCGACACAAACTTCACTCCCAACAATGGTATGCGAAAAAGAGCCTGCATTTTTGCCTGATTAAAAATGCAAACCACCGTGGGATAAAGTATTCAGTTTGTGTCGCACCTATATGATATCACATAAATATATATTTTGACAATAAAAAAAGACTAAGCCTGTATGACTTAATCCTAAAAAATGAATTTGTTAAGTTGTGTTCAATAAAGACTTTTGTGTTCAAAAAATTTTTTTGGAAAATTCCTGAAATTCACCTGATTTTTAACCACTCCAAAAATCGTGGTGGTATTTAAGGTGGTAATTCATGTGGTAATTGCCGTTTTTTTAACTTAACTCAAACATATCTCAAATTATCGTAAAATTACCAAAAACCGCATAGGAATGGGAAGAAAAGTAACTTTGAGTAAAGTTGAGAAAAAATAAAAGGTGGTTAAAAAACCACCTCTGCTGGTCGAGGTGACAGGACTTGAACCTGCGGCATCTTGGTCCCAAACCAAGCACTCTACCAAACTGAGCTACACCTCGAAATGTTGTTTAATAACAACAGCTTGATTATTATATACCATATTTTCGGATTTGTCAACATAATTTTCGCTTTTTATTCAAAATTAATTCAAATATTTTGAAAGTCACCATAAAACAGACCGAAAATGTGGTAGAAAACAGCCGTCCCTGCATAAGAAACGGCTGTTGGTGCGAGTGTTCATAACGGACTTATGAAAAATTCAGGTTTTATCGGCAGTTACACACATTTCTCGCTCGCACATTTGTGGTTTATTCAATTTCTTCCTATAATGTGAATGTAAATTTAAGTTAAGGAGGAAATGACTATGAGAAATCCCAAATATCACATTTACTTAACGTCCGATGAGCGGCGTACGGTAATCAACAGCCTGATTGATTTGAGGAACGACCTCATCTCACGGGGCAAATATACCGATGTCATTGACGAGCTGTTAATCAAGCTCACGAAAGCTAAAGTAAAGAAGATTAAGTTCAAGGAGGTCTGAATTATGGCGACAAAGATTACATACACACAGCAGGGATATTATTTGCTACCTGATTTGAAGTTGCCTGAGCAGCCAAAGGTTGAGATCGGTATTTGGGGCAAACGGCATTTGCGGTATATTGAAAAATATCATCCAATCATTTTCACTAACCTTCTGACAAGCTGCAAACTTACATCTTATCTTGCCGACATTGACAAGCAGGCGGAAGATATGTTCTTTCGGTTAGTAAAACAATTTGCCAAAAAGGAAGGAGTTACCGAACAGCTCAAAGCAGACAACCAAATGCTGTGGGTTGCGAGAATGAACAACATCCGCAACCGTGCAATGAAAATCGTTAATTCAGAGTTGATTTACACTTAACCTGCAAAGCCACCAATAGGGGTTAACTCCTATTGGTGGCTTGCTATTGCCAATTATCTGGCTTTTTTGAGATTGGATAACATATGTTATTAGAAAACGTTAAAGATGTTACGTTCTTACTTGACCCTATGTATTATCCGTACTCTGAACGAGAGTTTTTCGGAGCACGGAAAGCCTTGTAAAGTTAAGACTTTTTATGTATTCTTATTCTCTTTCCAAAAAAATACAAGCCTATATGGAAAGATACTAGTCATTCCTAAGTGAAACACAATTTCATTAAGTCACCGCAAGGAACTTTGGCAAGTTCTCGCGGCTCAATTTTTTTTAGTCCGCCGCCGTAAACGCGTCCTTCTTCCTCAATGTCACTTCCATTAATGGATTTTAACAATTCCCATATTCTATATATAGATTTCGGATTATCTGATATGGCTTTTTGTAAATGTTCTTTAGGATACAGCATTAAATATGAATTTGTTACTATTGCTTCAGACAAATTAAGAATAAAGCGAATTGGAGATTCGTTATATTTTCTTCTGCCCATATAGGAACACAAAAAATAAGTTGTGTCCCTATGCTCTTGCCAATACCATTTTTTTCTGTTTTTGCAGAGGTATTTTTGGCTTGTTTTTTCTATCCCACTATGTAGGTACTCCCATATGGTGGGAGACTGTTCCATTATTTCCTGTTCTGTTAATTTGCAATCTAACAAAAAGCATTGCGGTTCAATTAGTGGTATACCACCGTCATCAGATTCCACAAGATCGGTTTTTAAATATCTAGGGCTTGGAAGAACAGGTTTAAAGAAAGACATATCGAGGCCTAAATCGTTTATTTTTTTCTTGCTCATAATAAAGAAACTGTTATCCCCAGTAGCAAGTCCTCTTTTTATCTCAAAATAATCGCCTATTGTTATTCCCGAATTATTATAACAACGGATTTCTTTTTCGGGAAAACGTGTCCATTTTCTTTCTTTACTCAAATCTGATTTTTTTATATGCTTGCTCAACGCAGGTTTATCATGTGTACCGCCGAAAGAAAATTCAATTTCATAATCATCTTTGACTATTTCGTTTTTGAACCACACAACACAAGATGAGACTAGTGCATCGGAAAACAATGAATTCTCAGGGTTATATCTGTGTATTCTCAGCAAATGAACATTTTGCAATAAATAATTTTTGATCTCGTTTCCATAATTAACATCCATGAATTCACTCGGTATCAACCATCCGCAGACAGCACCAGGTGCAAGCCATTTGTGCGCAAGTAGAATAAAATGACAATATAAGCCAGCTAAACCTGATAATGCTATTCCTGTTTCTTTTTTTTCATGTTCAAGAAGATATGACTTTTCATCTTGCGTTAAGTAATGGTGGCGTACATAAGGTGGATTAGTAATAACAAGATTGTATTTTTGTTTTGGAATAATCCGTGTAAAGTCGCCTTTTATCAGTTCTATCCCCGAATCATTCCACAGATTAGCCGTGCAATCAAAATATGCGGGGTCAATTTCTATACCTGTAGCCGTTTGAATGCAACAGAACGAATTAATCGAATTTAATAGGGCAGAATAAAAAACACCACTCCCTATACAAGGTTCTAAAAATGATATTTTTTTGTCTGATAAAAGCTCTAATCCATATTTAGTTATTTCTTGCGCCAACACAAAAGGTGTTGAAAACTGCCCGTGTTTTCGGCGTTCCTCAATATCCTTTTCAGAATCAATAGCTTCCTGCATTAAGCGGCGGGATTCTTCTAATGAACTTATATTCCTAATTTCTCTAAATCGTTTATTCTGTGCTCCCATATCCAGTCTATCCCTTCTGCCGCTTCATATCCCAAATACCCAGAATCAAAGTATCCACATAAAAACAGGTAGTAAGAAACGTTATTGCCATATGTATTTCTTAACTGTTGCATTTTTACGGCTTCTTCTTTTCGGCGTTTGTTTACATTTGTAAAATCGCCTGCGGATTTTGCTTCTAACAGCAAAGGCATATCACCAGATTGTGCTGAAAGCGGCATAATAGCAACATCAACAGGGATATTAACTGTTTCGCCTTGTTCGCCTGCAACGTAAACTGGAACATTTGTATGAAACGAAAATGTTCCCGGGATCATTTCATCATAGCTCACTCCGTTTTTAGCTGAAACATATCCCTTGCTTTGTAGCAGTTTAGTAATTGCCGCAAGCTGTCGCTTTTCTTGTGCGTTACGAATAATTGGATCGGCAACAGCTCCACACAATCTGTCTGCGACAATAGTAGATGAACGAATAATTTCTGTTTCATCCGGAGTGCGTTTTTCTGGTATCCATGTAAAAATATCAGGGTCAGCCATTTTATTGATAATATCAGAAATACGCTGTAATTCTGTAATTAGCCTTGCTCTTTGCATTCTCGGCGAAATATGCGGATTCTCAGAATCTTCCATGTTTTGAACAAGGCTTTTAGTTACTCCTGCAAGCCCTACTAATCTATCCCTAGCAATTGGGGGACAAGTGGACATTCTTAGTATTGGCAAAACTTCGGGATGCCTTTGTAAAAGAGCGGGAGAAACACTATTTAAATAGTTTGTTTCTTTGAGTGCTTCTTCAACGCTCTTTGCTGTTGAAACGCGTGTTTCTCTATATGCTTTAGGAGCAAAATACATAAACCATGTATTGTATAAATCAACGGATTGATTAATGTCATTTTTCCACAAATGCGGTTTATCAAGGTTGACACCCATTTCAACATTCCTTTCTTTCGTCATGTATTTCTACAATATCCTCAAGTCCACATTCAAGTGTTGTTGTGATTTTTGCTAATGTATCAATTGCAACGGGTTTGTCCTTGCCCATTTTGGCAAGGATATTTGTGCTTATACCCGCAAACTTTCTTCACATCCGTTTTTGTCATTTGCTTGTCAACCAGCAGTTTCCACAAGCGGTTATAACTGTATGTCATGGATATTCTCCCCACTGAAATGTATCTCTAAAAGTATAGGATGAATTATAGCATACCTAGCTGGAAAAAGCAATAATATATCTTGTATTCGTGACATCTAGTTTTGCGTTCAATTCTACCGTACTCGTCTGCATATATTATTTGACAGTTTCGAATAACTTTAATTCGTGGAAAGCTATATTACAAGAAATACAGCGCCTTGAAAGTAAGTTGCACAACACGATTAACAGCTATTTAATAGCCTCTCAGTATTTCTCTTATCTCTACATCTTTAGCATATGAATTCAAATCGTTTATCATTTTCCCGATATATTGTTTGTGTTCCAAATACTCTATGCCGTGTATTTCTTGGGATAATTTGTTCAAGAATTCAATTTTATTATGAATCAATGGGACCTCGCTACCTGACCAAGAACAAAAACTTGAAAACAATGGAAGACCTTTAAAGTTTTCTATGCTTTTATCACACTCCAGATAGAGTTTGATGTACGTGATTCTTTGAGCATCTGTCATTTTTGATATGGAATCAAAAAGGCTCCTCATATATATGTCGTTCGAATAATACTTTTTTATAAAATTGCAAAGAAAAGCATTAACCTTTTCTTTGTCTTTATAAGCATTTATTACATCAAAGAATTCTGTTAATTCATAGTGAGGATAATCAATTCTTTCTTTAATGACATCGGCAATATGTTCAAATGAAGCGCAAAACTCATCTGTTTCAAACAACTTAGTTATATGATCTGAATGATCCCTAAAATCACGATGCTTTTGTTTGATTATTGTAAATAAATAATTATCTAGAAAAGCTTTATTATTTTCGAATAATATTTTAAAGTATAGACCGTGATAATCAAAGTATCTTTCATAGGATAACTCAAACAGATAAATTTGCTCTAATAAATCCATTTTAGTTGAAAACAATTCAAGCACATCGGAAACAGGGGTTATTCCATCGTGAAATAGAAAGCTAAAATAAATATGGACAATAAATGGACTTGCTTGTTTTTTGTTTAGAATAATTTTACAAGTTTTAATAAAGATATCGGGATCTATAGATTTGAACTTTGTAACAAAAACTATTCTTCTAAAGCCAGACGAAGTAATCGCTTTATCTGAATCATCGAGAAGAAAAGAATAAAAATCTTCAATGGTATTTTTCTGTATCTTATCATTCGGAAAATGATAAAAGTAAAAATAAATCCATTCGTTTTTCTGAGTGTATTCATTCGCTTTGAGTAATCGTAATACATCTTCAGGCTCCATTAAGCTAAACAAGTACTCAATAATTTTTGTTGGAGACAGTTTGGCTGGTGTATCGACTTTAAAATAATACTCTACTGTCTCTACAAAATAGATTTTGTCTTCATATAGAATATCAAATAGAAGACTTAATCCTTCTGCTATTTCATATTTATTATTAATGCAAGATTCATTACAAACATCAATTATCGAACAAATTGCAGAAAAATCAGCATTTCTAATCATTTCTTTGATTTTGCCCTTACGGACGATGAGTTCATCATCAAACTCTTTATATTTTAGCTTATTCTCACCTTTGATTGTTTTATATATTTTAAGGATATACGAAGATAAATAATTCTTAACAAGCGATTGGTCAATAAACTTTTCTAGATCGCTCTCCCTCAAAAAAGCTATATAATTATCAACAAGAATACAATCTTCGAGATTGTCCGAATTAAATGAAGAGTCAATTAATCTATAAATAAATGGGCAATCCGTTTCAATAATCTGATTGCTTTCGTCTGCTCCATCGCCGTATTCTCTTAATATGTCACGAATACATATTTTTGAATCCTGAGTTAGACATATTTCATATAGTAATGTCCATACTTTTTTTCTTAGATTTACAATCAGCTCACCTCCACGTATGGTAATATAATTAATTGTAAATGATCTTTCTCCGTTCGATTCTGTCCATTCAAATCGGAATTTTAAAAGGTGTTTAGCAACATCAAAAAACAGATATGTTACAGCTTCGTTTGTCCAGTTTTCAGAATATCCTTTCAGCTTTTCGAGTAAAAGATTTTCAACACGATACTCAAATCTGTCGGAATACTTATTGAACACTAAACGCTGCTTTATTATTGCATAAAACTGTTCGTATAAATCCGGTCTTTTCTTATAATATAATAAAAGCAAATCTAATGCTTCAGAATAATTATCACATTGATAAAAACCACCAAGTATTTCAATTACATCATCAGTGATAGATTCCGATTGTTTTTCTTTTGATAAATTTTTGTTAAATGGCCTTTCTTCTGATTCATCAATTATTCCTTTAAGAATCAGAAGAGTAGCAGTTTCATTAACTGGATAAAATGCCTTTACATAATCAAAGAAAACAGATGGATCGTTTTCGGCTAATTCATCCCATACTTTACTTATTTCTTGATTAACATAAGCTATCATTTCATCAGAGGAAAAGGATATGGTTAAAACATTTACAGACGTTATTGTTTTTGATTGATTGACAGGAAAGTAAACTTTAATGGCATCAGAAAGAAGGATCAGTTTTTTATCAAAAAATACATATTTCAGAATATAGTTGGATAAGCACTGTTCTGAAATTTTTACTGCCTTTTCAGCATAGATATCAATTAGCTCGTATGAATGAAGTTTATAAATACTTTCAATAAAGGTTTCTTTGCTAATATGAGAAACGGATAGTAAAGGTTCAATAAAATCCAAATTATCAATATGAAATGCGTCAACAAAAGCAACTATTCCAAAAGTAATAATTAAATCTTTTTCATCACACAATTTATACTCTTCAATAACCCGACCATAATAATTTTCATATAACTTGGACACATCTGCTAATGAAGCTAAAGCGTTTTCTCTTCGTGCTGTTATTCCGGCAATCATAGCTATGCGGGCGTTTCCGTTTGATATTTCAGATATTCTTTTAAGATAATGCTGATTTTTAATACCAAGGTTAACTTTGATAATCTCTTCAATCTTTTCTTTATCAAATGGCTTAACTTTTATTATTCCATACCTTGCAAACTCCATTATTTTTTTATGGACTTCATTGAGTGCATAATCTCTTACGGTAATAAGAATCTTTACATTAATCCCATTTTCTTTTTTTAATAAATATTGCAGGATATGTGATAATCCGGCAACTTGATTTGCGTCATCAACAAAAAGTAAATATTTGCCAGGATGATTTATATGCATTTGAAGTTCTTCATATATAGGAAGCGCATTGTCCCTTATACATAGCAGAGTTTCTCCCTGTTCGGAGCGGCGATTTTTAGCGAATTCAACTGCTAATCTTGTTTTTCCTGTTCCTGCGGTACCTGATATTACTGCGACATCATATTCTTCTAATACTTCATCAAGCTTTTTTATTTCATCTTCTCGATACAGAAATTCGTTATCTAATGGTGCCGAAAAAGCTGATGAATCATTTTGTTTAATAAAATCCTCTATGCTAAATATCTGGTTTGTATCATAAGATATTTGCAAATAATCTTTTGCTAAATCTCTTCTTTCGGAGAAAAGATGATTGGCGATTCTATCTATTCCCCACATATTAAACACAATACTCTTCTCTTCACACATTTCACAAAACTCTTTATGAACCGCAGGTTTTAAATTTGAGGATGTATGAAAGTATATGATTTCTGATATATCTTTACTATCAATGCCGGTTTCACTTGAATTTAAGCATTTTTGGATATCATCAGTAATCTTTTTACGAAGTCCTGTTTGCTGTGTTGTATATTCAACAAAAACATATTTGTTATCCTCATTGATACAATACGTGTCAGGAGTTCCTAGAGTCGTTTTTTGAGTTCCCGATTGGCTGCCTAGTGAAACAAAATTAGAGTATCCTAATGAATATAGTATTTGATCGCAAAGGTTTTGAAAAGTCCCTTGATCCAATCCTAATATTTTCTGTTTGATTGTATTAATTATCGCCATATATTTCACCTCGTTTGAATCTGTTTTGTTTTATTAAATTATATCATTATCTTTTTGTTCCCGCAACAAGTATAACAGTTTAAAACCAATCTTTTCTATCGCCTTTTCACAAACTCTCTTAGCCGTACTCGCATTACTAAATCCGTGATTGGTAGCGATGTCGGTATAAGGAAGAGGTTTGATTGGCTTTTCTTTCGGCTTGCCATTTTCGTCTAAATCATTCTTGTCAGCGTAGCGAGTGCTGAAACACTCCGGGCAAAAGCCGAGGTGTTGGGCGAGCATTATCTTCTCCGTATATTCCAAGCTGTCATAGGCTTCATACAGTTTATCATAAAGCTCCTGCTTGAAATAGATATTTTCAGGATTGAGCGAGGAATCGGGAAGAAGAAAATCTGTTGTCTGTTCGTCGTCCTCATCGTTACTCTGAACATCTACATAGTTTTCAGTAAGAATACCGCCTTCAATGATAGACTTTGTTTTATCATAGCTTTCACCGATTTGCGCTGCAACCTGAGAAATGGTTTCCTCCGTAAGTTCACCGCCTGAATGATTGAAAATATCCATCACTTTACGAAGTCGGGCATATTCAAATTCGCTCTGCACGGAATAGCCCGTCCGCATTGTGCGGATATAGGTATGCGCCTCACGCTCAATATACCGCTGCGCATACGGCAAAAACGGAGATATGGAAATATCATAGTTAAGCAAAGCCTTACATAAGCCTGTTACAAGACTTTGCTTTATATCTGAAAAATGCTCATCCATTTTATACTTATTCCTAAAGAATTTCGCCTTTTTGTTTAACAGCGGCTCGTAATAGTGCAGGAACCAATAAAAATACTTGTCGTCACCGCTCTGAACATATTGCCGAATATACTCCTGCAACTTCCATTCAGGCGGTGGAGGCGTAATGCGGTATATTTCAAATTCTTTTTTCTCGATATGGCTCACTTTTGCTTAATTCTCCTGTCCGTTTCTCTGTACAAATTCTCACGTTTCATATCTGTTCTGAATTGACCGTTAGCGTAACCGTCGTCAAACTTTGCTTTCTGCCAATACTCTTTAGCAACCTTCAGCGCCATTGCAGCAAACTCTGTTGTGATGGTGCTTCTTTTTTGTTCCACACGAATCGCAGAGCAGCGGCTTTTGTAAATAGGATTGATAGGATTGCCTTCGGAAAGTTCCTTTTCCTTCATCCTCGCCGCATATTTTCGGCAAGTAATGGGCTTGCCTTTCAGCGTGTATGGTGCTGTTCCGTTGCAATACACCTGCCGTCTTGCAGAAGTCATCAAAAAATATCGCTTGCAGATCGGACACCTTCTCGGATAATGACCGTAGTGCAAGCCCTCGAAGAAATCTGTCAGAACAAAGCTGTAGTAATTATCAAAATACATTCTTCTCGCTGTTACCATCGTTTTGCTTTTAGCTGTCTTACGCATAGCGACATACTCGGATGTTACATCAAGTTTTTCATTGCCGAATATGTCCAGCGCAATAGGTAATAGGTGTGCCTCATCGAAGCGTTCTGCTTCATCAAGTCTCAGTTAAGCCCTCAAATGCTTCTCTCATATCGTTGCTGATACAATCATAGAAAGCCAGTGTTGTCATCATATCATTAAGTAGGTTGTCCGCTGTTTTTGCTGAACTTTATCTATTTCAATCGGGAGCAAATCCAAAGCAGATTCATTGATTCCCATAGCTAATATTTGAGCCTTTGCATTGAAATACTCTCGGATAAAGTCAGCGTTGTTTTCTGTGAAAAGTTCAGATATTCTAATACGCTCTGCTTCAACATCCAGCTTAGTGAATGGTTGCAGTTTAGGCAAGGTTTTTAAGATTTGGTGGATCTCCCACCCGGATCGTAAAACATCATTGTTATCAAGATAACCGGCAGAGATCGTATCGTATAAATGCCAGCTGTATTGTTTGTATATAGCTAACCGAGCCGCCGTATCGTCCTTATAGTATTGATTCAAAAGGTGCGTAGCGAACGTACCGGCAGAGTAAATTTTGTTGCCGATCCGTATTCTTCCGTCACGAAAATCGGCGCTGAAAAAGCTGATTTTTTCCAAAATCAACACCTCCTCACTATCAAGTCTACCAAAACAGGTGTCCCATAAAACTCCCTTTGCTCCGTTTTAGAAGAAATTTTTGAAAAAATTTTGAATTATTGTTTTCCGTAATATTAAAATTATCGGCTTGAATTCTGATCGTTCAGTATTCAAGCCGTTTTTTAGTGTTTTCTTCTTGATTTTCACTATGTTTTCTTAAAACCCTAAGTTTTCGGATTATCGTGTATTTAATACAGTAGAGGGACGAAAAGCCCTCCAAAATACACGAAAGGAGGAACAAGCTATGGTGCTGAAAATTACCGAAGAGCTGTCCGACAGAGTAAACCACATTGTCCGTCATTCGTGCTGCAACTGCATTGACGACAACTGCCTGTTGCTCGACTACGGCGAAGAACACAGCTGCGTGCAGCTGATCAGCAAGTACGGCATTTACTGCAACTATCTTTTGAAATGCATATTGCCTGCTTTCCCAAAACTTTACGGCGACATACTCACCTACAACGAAAAACTGAAAGGATGATTTTATGAAAACACTAAACAATTTTAAGATTATCGGTATCGACCACGGTTACGGCAACATTAAAACCGCTAACCATTGTTTCAAGACCGGTATAACCACCCACGACAGTGAACCGCTGTTTACAAAGGATATGCTAACCTACAACGGCAAGTATTATCTGATTGGCGAAGGTCACAAGGAATTTCTGCCCGAAAAGCAGAACGACGAGGATTACTATATTCTCACGCTCGCCGCTATCGCAACCGAGCTTGCGGACGAAGGACTGACCGAAGCGGATGTGATTATCGCCGCAGGCTTGCCTTTAACTTGGACAAGCGGACAGAAAGCGGATTTTGCCGCATATCTGTCAAAGAACAAGGAGGTAAAGTACACTTTTCGGAATGTAAATTATCATATCCGAATCTGTGATGTAAAAATCTATCCGCAGGGTTATTCTGCGGTCGTGCCTATCAAGTCAACGCTCAAAGGGTTGAGTATGGTAGCTGACATCGGCAACGGCACGATGAACACGCTTTATCTTGTCAACGGCAAACCGCAAAGCGGTAAGATGTTCACCGAGAAGTTCGGCACTTATCAATGCACCCTCGCTATTCGTGAAGTCTTTATGCGCAAGACACGCCGAGAGCTGAACGACTATATCATCGACGAGGTGTTGCAGACAGGCACGGCAGATATTCTTGCTTCCGATTTGGAAATCATCACTGCTATTGCCGAGGAATATGTCGCTGAGATCTTCCGTCGCTTGCGTGAGCACGGCTATGATGAAAGTACGATGACGCTCTGCGTCTGCGGCGGTGGCGGTTGTCTGATCAAGAATTTTTATCACGGCAATCTCGACCGTGTAAAGTTCATTAACGACATCTGTGCCGCAGCTAAAGGCTATGAATATCTTGCAGACGTTTATCTGAGAGCCGAGGCGAAGAATGAAGGACGTGTATAAAATGACAGTACGCTTTGACCTAACCGACGCCCGAGAGCGTTATCTTGCAGAGTATATGCAGACGCTGGATGTGAAGAAGTATCAATCCCGCAATCAGTTTGTGTTAGATGCGATCGCAGACTATGTGGATTTGCAGTCGATCACCCGAGAGCAGCACGATGAGGATATCCGAAGCATTATCCGTGAAGAAATGCGGGCTTGCTTTGCCGAAGCAAACTTCGCTCCGCAGCCTATGACAAACGCTCTGGCACTGACCGCAGAACAACAGGAAGAAGCCGAACAAGATATTATGGACGACCTTAAACTGTTTGATTGACGGCACGATGACGGCAAATTTCAAGACCGATATTAAAATTGACGGCAAAACGCCGTCATATCAAGATAGTATTTTAATCAACAGCATAAGGCACAGAAGAACGGTTGGAATTAACACTCCGTGGCTGTGTCTTATACTGTAGCAAGCAGGGAATTTGTACGGCAAATTCCAAATACAACAGCGATGAAGCTGTTGCAAATCTTTAGGGACACCCTAACACCCGAAGAAAGAAGGTATATTATTGAACGATAAGAAAGCAAGAATCGAGTTGCGTGTTACGCAGTCCGAGAAGAACAAGATAGCCCGGATCGCTGAGAGCTGCGGCTTATCTCAATCCGAATATGTCAGACAAAGGACATTGGGCTATGCGCCGAGAACGGTGCCGCCTGATGTCTTTTTTGATTTCTACCAAACGCTCTGCCATTTGTGTGACGAGGTTACCGATAAGGTATCACCTGATACCGAGCGCAGATTGCTCGAAACAGTTGATGAAATTCAACGGCAGTTACTCTTGCCGGAGAAATCCTCTGTCAAGCAAATCCGTGAGGAGGTAGCGACGTGGCAACCACCGGCTTCTGGCCCGTCAAAGGACGGTTAAAGGATGTCATCAACTACGCCGAAAATCCTGACAAAACAACAGACAGAAAATATCTTGATGATGATTTAGCCGCCACACTCAATTACGTTGAGAACAGCGACAAAACAGACCAGACGATGTATGTCAGCGGAATCAACTGCACGAAGAAACGAGCCTACGAACAGATGATGACCACAAAGCGGCGTTTCGGTAAACTTGGTGGCAATGTAGCGTATCACGGTTATCAGAGCTTTCAGTCAGGAGAGGTCACACCCGAAGAAGCACACTGTATCGGCATTGAAACCGCACGTCGTATGTGGGGCGATGATTATGAGATTGTCGTGACGACGCATCTAAATACGGCAAACATTCACAATCATATCGTCGTAAATAGTGTATCGTTTCGCACCGGACGGAAGTTTGAAAATCATATTTCCGACCATTACAAGCTGCGTGAGATTTCCGACGAGGTCTGCCGTGAGCACGGAAAAACTGTCCTTGAAAACGCTCCGTTCTACGGCGGCGATAAAGCGTATTGGGTACGCAAGAGCGGACGAATACCGCACAAGGATATGCTGCGTCACGATGTCGATGAAGCGTTAGCCTGTACGATCAAGCCGTTTGATTTTGAATTATATCTACGCTCGCTCGGCTATCAGTTTGTGCGGAATTTCAAATATCAGCATCCGTCGGTGATTGCTCCCGACTGGCGGAAGCCTGTCAGGTTAAGCAGTCTCGGCAAGGATTACACCAGAGAAGCGATACTTAGGCGGCTTCAATCTCAGCGTGAGGATAAATACTTTGTGGATTTCTATACACCGAAATCGTATTATCAGCGCCAACCGCTGATAGTGAGAATCAGAGATTTTGAGAAAAGAACAGAGCCTGATGTTATCACGGTGCTGTTTGAGCTTATCATCACTATCGCAAAGCTCATCACAGGCAACAACGTGCAAAAGCGAGATTATCGTCCAGTATCTCCCGAATTGAGATTTGAAATACAGAATCTCGACCGAACGCTTGAGGAATACCATTTTCTCCGTGACCATAATTTGGAATGTGCAGAGGATTTTGTATCTTGCCGAAAGGAAATCGCCGAGCAAATCAAAACCTATGAAACCGAGCGGCAGCATATCCGCAACCGAATCCGCAGAGCGAAAACACCCGAAGAAGATTATTCTCTAAAAGAACAATGCAGAGAAATCACAAAGAAGCTAACACCCTTGCACAAGCAGCTCATTATCTGCGGGCGCATTGAAAACAAAGTGCCTCGACTCCGTGCTTTGATCGAACAGGAAAAGCAGCTGGAGCAAGGCAGATACAAGTACAAATATTATCACCAAAATAAAACGAAACAAAGGAGTTATGAACGATGACCAATATATCAATCAACAAATTACACGAATTCAGAGATCACCCTTATCAGGTGCTCGACAACGAAGGAATGAACAGCTTAATCGAGAGCGTTCAACAGCAGGGCATTATGACGCCGCTGATTATCCGACCGCTTGAAGGTACTACAGATGAGTATGAAATCATATCCGGACACCGCCGTTTCCGTGCGGCACAGAAGGCAGGACTTGCAGAAGTACCTGCCTTTATTCGTCCCGTTAGCCGTGACGAAGCAGCGATTATGGTGGTGGACAGCAATCTCCACAGGGAGCATCTTCTGCCGTCGGAAAAGGCGTTTGCTTACAAGCTGAAAGCCGAAGCGCTCAAGCATCAGGGACAGCGTACTGATCTCACTTCGGAGCAACTTGCACCGAAGTTATCGACTGAGCTGATTGCCGAACAGGAGGGAACCAGCAAAGATACAGTAAAACGCTATATCCGTCTGACTAAGCTCATCCCCGATATTCTCAAAATGGTCGATGAACAGCGTATTGCATTTTCTGTAGGCGTGGAGCTATCCTATCTAACCGAATACGAACAGCAGGATTTGTTTGAAACAATAGAGCTGGAGGACAAAACGCCCTCGCTCTCACAGGCAATCCAAATGAAAAAGCTCTCTCAGTCAGGCAAACTTGACAGCGATACCATATCAAAAATCATATCTGAGGAAAAACCGAATCAGCGTGAGAAAATCAGTTTTCAGTATGATGTGTTGAGCAAGTATTTCCCAAAGAATTTCACGCCGCAGGATATTTACAAGCGCTTACTCAAATTAGCGCAGGACGATTACAGACGCAGACAGCGCAACAGGGAGGAACGATAATGAGCATTATACAATCACTTTACGGCGAAGAGCAAGAATACAAAGTCAACGGCGCTACCTACATTGTGTCGGCGGCGTTCAAGCATACAGGGCGGAAAGAGGACAACACCTCTTTTCCGACCTGTGTAAAAAAAAATCCTCACAAGTGATTTCGCACATTTGATAATCACCGAGGGAAATGATACTATGGCAGCAGAAAATGTGTGTTCGGCTGCCGGAAAGGAGGACAACATTGCAGTCGAAAAAGAAACAGGATAAGGCTGGCATTACCGCCTTGTACTGCCGCCTTTCCCGTGATGACGGCGTGGAAGGTGACAGCAACTCGGTTGCCAATCAGAAGAAGCTATTAAAACAATTTGCAAAGGAAAATGGACTTAGCAATACCCGATATTATGTTGACGATGGCTATACCGGTACAAATTTTGAGCGTCCCGGTTTTCAGAAGATGATCGAGGACATTGACCTCGGATATATCTCAACGGTGATTGTCAAAGATCTGTCCCGTCTCGGACGGCGATACGATATGGTCGGATATTATATGGACACCTATTTTCCCGACAGAGATGTTCGGTTCATCGCCGTTAACGACAATATCGACAGCGACGAAGGTGAAAGTGAAATTGCGCCGTTCAAAAATGTGTTGAACGAGTTTTATGCAAGGGACATTAGCAAAAAATGTCGATCATCCTATCGTATCAGGGGTAGCACAGGCGAGCCGTTAGCTCCGCCGCCATATGGATATATCAAATCTCCCGATAATCCTAAGAAGTGGGTTATTGATCCCGAAGCGGCACAGGTCGTTCGTGACATCTTCAAAATGGCGCTTGAAGGTAAGAGCAACGAAACGATTGCCCGTATATTGCAGGAGCGCAAGGTGCTGATTCCTATGGCGTATTGGCAAGAAAAGGGTATTCGTAAAGGCGGTAAGGTCACACAGCCTAACAAACATAAATGGTGCAAAACTACCGTTACAAAGATTCTTACCCAGCAGGAGTATTGCGGCGATATCATCAACTTCAAGACGTATTCCAAATCATACAAGAATAAGAAACGCTACGACAATCCTAAAGAAAACTGGGTCATTTTCAAGGATGTTCACGAGCCGATTATCAGCCGTGATGATTTTGAGCTGGTGCAGATGCTTGTCGTAAAGACAAAGCGCCGTGCTCCTAAACAGGAAAACGGCGAGAAGAATATGTTTTGCGATTTTCTTTACTGTGCCGATTGCGGCAGCAAGTTATGGTATCACACGAATACTACCAACAAGGAAATTCATTATTTCAGCTGTTCCAACTATAAGAAGGATACCCGTGGGAATTGCGAAACCCGCCATTATATCCGTGCCGACGCTATCGAGCAGATCGTTATGCTTGAATTAAAGAGATTAGCAAAGTATTTGGAATCCCACGAGGAAGAATTTGCAAAGCTCCTCGCCGAAAAAACCAATGCCGATATGTTGGCGGAGCAGAAAACCTTGGAAACAGAGCTAAATCGGGCAACCGCCCGAAATGAAATGCTCACTTCGCTTTTCGCCAAAACCTATGAGGACAATGTATCGGGCAAGTTGAGCGATGAGATGTATATGGAGCTATCCCATAAATACGAGGTTGAACGTCTTGAACTGAAAACAAAGATTTTTGAGTACAAGGAGCGCCTTGCCAAAATCAGTGAAATGGAGCAAAACAAAGATGACTTTCTTAAATCTGTCAGAAAGTTTATGGAGATGGAATCCTTAACCGCACCAATGCTCCTGGAACTTATTGACCACATTGATGTGTACGAAAAAGAAGGCGGCAAAAAGAACTACACTCAACGTATCGTCATCTATTATCGTTTTGTCGGTTACTTAGAACTACCGTCATCAGATGACGAAAACTACAAAGCCAACACCCGGAAGGGCGTAGATGTGGAGTATATTCCCACAGTGAAATCCGCATAAGAAAAAAGGTGAGCAGGCACAAAACCTGCTCACCACATACAAACCGGATGAAATTGAATAAAAGAATGAGTGTCCATAACATAAATCCGTTATGAACACTCATACTGGTGCAGGTAACAGGACTTGAACCTGCATGAAATTGCTTTCACATGGACCTGAACCATGCGCGTCTGCCAATTCCGCCATACCTGCTTATTTAATTTTGTTGTACAAATTAGTTGTGAGTTAATCACATATCTGCCAACCTGAGATATAGCCACAAGGCTACCCCTGACCTACTGCTTAGAAGGCAGTTGGTCACTCTTAGCATCCATTATTTGTGCAACACCCAAAATGTGCTATATTATTATAGCAGACCGAAAGGTAAGTGTCAAGTCACATTTACTTTATCGGTCTGTTTTACGCTGATTATTTTTCAGAATCGGGTTTGCGGATTTTGAAACCGTCATATTTTCCGATGTCGCAGAGGGCAATTTCGTGGCAACCCATTCTCGTTGACAGCGGTGCAAGCTCCATATAGTCGCCGTAGAGGAAAGTAAGGTACTTGTCATATTCCTTTGGCACAGGGAACTTGTAACCCTCAAAGTCGGCATAAGCAACATCGTCAAGATATTCCTTTGGAAAAGCACCGTTATAAATATTTCTGCCCATTCCGTCATAGAGATATTTTGCGTTCTTTTTGTTTTTAAAGAATTTTAAAGTACGGACTTCAAGCCACATACTGAATCTGAGCGGAAATATTTTCTTGCAGAAATTTGTTACAATGCTCTGGATTCTACTGCCGTTTTCAGCCTTACGATTATTCCATTTATTGAACACCAGCGCTCTTGTGAACAGAGTCACAGCCATATGAATTTTTCGTCCGATTGCTGAATTGGCTGTGTTATCATGACAGAAAATATCAAACGCAATTCCGTTGTGCATTGCGTGGTGGTCTTTTGCAAAGTCGGTTGCAAAGAAAGTGTCGTCAAGTCTGACCTTGGCAAATTCATAGAAACAAGCCTTGTCCGTATGGTACGATTGAAAAGTCATATTGCTCGGAAGTTCCTTTGGCGCAATCTCGCAAAAGCGGTCAAAATCTTCACGCAGCATCATAATATCGGCATCATCATCCCACGGAATGAACCCTTTGTGACGGATTGCACCGAGAAGTGTTCCGCCGCCGAGAAAATATTTTATGTTGTGCTTTCGACAAATTCTGTCGGTTTCAAGCAGAAATGCAAGCTGAATTTCGTGGATTGAATCAAGTCTGCGCTCGTGTGAGTGGGGGATACGCAGAACTTTTTCTGACTTCATCTTGTCCATTATGCAGATTTTTAGCATGGTTTCAAGGTCAATGTCGGGAGTGCATTCGTTTACGGAAATCTTGTTTGAATTAATTGCACAGCCGTCAAGCTCCGTAAAATTGCCCGACTCAATTGTACAGCGACTGCCGTAAATATCGTTGAGAACAGCCGCAATCATAATCAGCGATGCATTGCAGTTTTTGCCGCCGACATTATAAACTGCGTTTTCTTCAAGATTTGTCATTGCGAAAACAATCGCCTTTAAAACATCGTTGATATAAACAAAGGTGCAGCGATCCCTTGTTGCAGGAACAACTGTGTCACGGCGGTTGGCTATATCGTCAAAAACAGGATCAAGCACGCTTGTAAAGTTGCTTGACGCTCCCAAAATTATGCCCGTTCTGAGCGTTGTAACGGTTGATTCGCTGTTCTTCAAAACCGAGTGCAAGGTGGTTTCTCTCGTTCTCATAAGCTGACCTGCAAGCGATGAGGGAGAGGTTGTGTCAAGTTCTGCGTACTCGTTTTCGGAATAAACTCTGTGCGGTTTGGCTTTGCCGTAAATTCTGCTGTCGTTCACAACGACAACTCTTGCGCCTGTGGCTTTTGCAATTTTGGCACAGGCATTTATCTCTGCAATGCCGTCAATCATAATCTGTGGGTTGTTGTCTGTATGTTCATCGCAGATTCCTGTTGTAATTACATAGTCGGCACTTGAAATTTCCGATGCGGAATTATAATCAACAAAATCAAAATCATCTCTTAACAAGAGTTCGCTGTGGTATGATGCCATTGCGTTGCGTGATTTGCCGAGAAGGATAACTTTCATTCCGAGCCTTTTAGCCTCGTTATTGTACAGAAAGGCATAGCAAAGACACCTTGCAAGTTCACCGCCCGAGATGACAATTGTTTTGTTCCTGAGCTTTGCAAGAGTTTCTTTTTCAACTCCGGGCAATGCCGCCCTGTCGGCCTCAAATTCGTTTAAAAAATCTTTAATACGCATTACTTTGTCCTTCGCAATTCTGCACGCAGTTCTGTTGCTCTTATACTGCGTTTTATTCCGTCTTTAAGCGTGGTTTTCGGACTAAAGCCGAGTGATTTTATTTTATCATTGCACAAAACATACGGTGTGGGGGATGACGGAGAAAATTCAGGTTCTTCTTCGTCTTTTCTGTGAACGAACACTACGGAGAGATTCTTTTCGGGATTTGCCGATTTTACAAGCTGTGCAAATTCCCGCATTGTCACATTTGCGTTACCGTTTGAAATGTTGTATGCCTCACCACTTTTTCCGTTAAGCAAAATATCAATCAATGCAGAAACCGTGTCCGTCACATAGCAAAAGCTGAACTTTTCGCCACCGTTATCTGTAAGCATAATGCTCTGATTTTTTGCCGCACTGACAATCAGCTTTGCCCATTTTCTTTCATCGCTCATTCTGACACCTCCGAGTGTGGGGCAGGGACGGGCGATTTTTACATTCATACCGAACTTTTCAGCATAGCAAACAGCAAGTGTTTCGGCTGAACGCATACTTTGTGCGTATGCACTGTCGGCATCGGTCGGATCGAGATAGCCGAGGTCGTTTTCGCAAATGTTATTTTTACCGCTGAAAACCTCCCCGTAAACCATATATGAAGATACGAGCAGAACCGATTCGGCATTTGACTCTTTTGCATATTCAAGCACATTTGCAAAGCCCGAAGTGATTGTATCCGCAATTTCGGGATTATTGCAATCTTCCTCTGCAACCTCACACGGGTAGTTGCAGTATATTACAAAGTCGGCTCTTTCAATCTCCGGAAAGTTCTTTGACTCTCCGATTTCAACAACAAAATCTTTGCGGAGAGTAAGGGTGCCGAACTGCTTTTCGGCATCTTCACGGCTTTTTGCAAGGGTGATTACTCTTGTGTTGTTTTCAAAAAAATCATTGCCCTCAAGCAATGTGCATATAATGTAATATGCAATAAGTCCGTGACAGTCTGACACGAAAACAGTCTTGTTTTTTAACTGCTGAAAATTTATCCTGTTGTCTGCAATTTTTTTAATGTCCTCAAAAATTTCGGAGGGCAGATTGCCTTTTACGGTACAGTCCATATGGGTTTACCTCTCAGATAAATCAGAAAAGCTCCGCAATTGTGGAGCTTTTGCTTTATTCCGAAACGGAATTATTTTTTCTTTTTTGATTCCTCATAAACTCTGAGGGTTTCATCTGTCGGGCCGTCAAACATAACAGTTCCTTTTTTCAGGAAGATTGAACGCGCGCAGATTTCTTTAACCGAAGCGGCATTGTGACTTACATAAAGTACGGTCACACCGCTTTCGATAATCTCTTTAATTTTATTTTTACACTTCTTTTTGAAGGTTGCGTCACCGACCGAGAGCGCCTCATCAACAACAAGAACATCGGGTTCAATGTTGACATTGATAGCAAAACCAAGACGCATTTTCATACCACTTGAGTATGTTCTTACAGGCTGGTCAATGTAATCTCCAAGCTCTGCAAAGTCGATGATTTTCTCCTCAATCTGCTTAATGTAGCTGTCCTCAAGACCGAGAACATAACCCTTCAGATAAATGTTTTCTCTGCCTGTCATTTCCATGGAAAAGCCTGCAGTGAGCTCAAGCAATGCGGCAACCTTGCCGTCAACGGTGATTTCGCCTTCGTCGGGAAATGCAACGCCCGTAATCATCTTGAGCAGAGTTGACTTGCCTGCACCGTTGTCGCCGACAATACCAACCGATTCGCCACGATTGATTACCATTGAAACATTGTTAAGTGCCTTATTTGTTTTTGCATTTCTCGGCTTAAAGAAAAGAGCCTTGAATCTTGCCTTGTCATCTTTGTAGAGTGTGTAGGTTTTGCTGACATTTTTAAAGGTAATAATCGGATCGGATACTTTTGTTTCAGCCATAATATTACCTCCTTAAAGTACATCAGGAAGTTTTTTCCTGAGTCTGTTGTAGTTGAAAATACCAAGGACGAAAATTACAACAAATTCAATTGCAAACACAAGACATTCCGTTTTGTTTGCATAGAACGGTCTGTTGTATAGGAAACAGTTGCGGTAGCCGTTTACGAAAAAGTTAATCGGATTGATAAGCATAAGCTTGTTGAGAAACGGCGAATCAAAGCCGTAGGAGTTGTACATAATACCCGATAACCAGAAAATACCTGACATAACGGAAACAATCAGGCTTTCAAAGTCCTTACTGAACGCAGACATCGGGGCTGTTGACCATGTGAGCGCAAGGAAGAAGATAAACATCAACGGACAGTACAGGAAAAATTGCAGATTGTACCAGCTCGGTCCGATTGTGAAAAGTACATATGCGTACATAAATGCCATAAGAATCAGGTGAACAAAAAGCCTTGAAACCTCCGTATAAGTAAGGATTGTTGAAACTGGGAACTTAACCTTTGTAATAAATTGACGGTTGATTCTCAGTTCCTTTGCACCCTGCGTTATGCTGTCCTGAATAAAGAACCACGGAATGATACCGATGAACATAAAAGTAAAGAAGTCAATGGAAAAAGGCTGTGCTCCGCCGATGTCAAGGTGAAGTGTTTTAAGCTGTTTGATACCGCAGGAAAAAGCGAACCAGTAAACAAAAATTGTAAACGCAGGCTTAACAACAGCCCAAAGAGGACCGATTACGGCGCCTTTGTAAGTTTTAATAAGTTCGTTTTTGGCAAGGAGCAAAATCTGCTTTCCAAAGCCACGATGTTCTTTTAAAATTGTAAACAATTATTATACCATCCTATCTCTTTTGTGATGCACAGGCGCCCGCCTGCAAGTGAATAAAATCGAAAAATGTATTATGCACTCTTTAACAGTATATATTATATTACTTTTTCCTAATTTGTCAATCAAAACAAGGCAATTGAAATCTATTTGTAAGATTGAGCGAATCCCCGTTAATTCTGTGTATTTTGAGTGTTCGCAGAGCGAATATGACAACCTGTCACGGAAACCCTTTAAAATAAGGAATAATACTTTTCAGATAACATAAAATTTAAAGGCTGTATAAATGGAGGATGATTAATTTTAAAAAATTACCAAAATTAAAATCCCGAACAGAGCCTTTAAAAGCTTTGCTCGGGATTAATTTTATTGCTTATCAGTCTGCCTGGATTTTTACAAACTGTTCCTGCATATAGGAATAAACCTCATCGGAAACATTTGAAAATACGTAGCATTTGTCAAGATACTCGTCACTCGGGAAGATGAATTCGTTTTTCTTTGCGTCTTCATCAATGTAATCGTCATATGCCACCTGATTAGGTGTTGCATAGTTGAGATATTCAAAGTTTGCAGCGGCAATTTCAGGATCCTGCATAAAGTTGATGAACTTCTCTGCATTTTCCTTGTTTTTACTGCATTTCGGAATACACATTGCGTCATAGAAAAGGTTTGAGCCGTCCTTTGGCATTGCGTAGTCAAGATCCTCGTTGTTATCAATCATTGTCATAATGTCGCCTGCGTAGTACGGAGCAATTGCCGACTGGCTGTTTTCCATTTCAGTAAATACCTGATCCATGACATATTTTTTAAGGAGAGGCTTCTGCTCTTTAAGTTTAGCGGCGGCTTTGTCAACATCTGCCTTGGTGCAGTTAGCAGGATTAATGCCTTCAAGCTGCATTGCAATCGCCATTGCGTCACGGCTGTTGTTAAACATAAGAATCTGACCTGAAAGGTCTTTGTTCCAAAGTGCGTCCCATGAATCGGGCTTTGTTTTAACCTTTGTTTTGTCATAAACCATACCTGTTACGCCCCAGCTGTAGCATACGGTATATTTACCTTCGGGATCGCAGGCAAGCTTTTTGAAACGATCCATAAGATTGTCGTAGTTAGGAATATTGTCAAAGTTAAGCTCCAACAGCATATCCTCATCAATCATTCTGCTGATCATATATTCGGACGGAATGACAACATCATAGCTTACATTACTGTTTTTCAGCATATTGTAAAGCTCTTCGTTGGTTTCATAGGTTGTGTAGTTTACCTTGATGTTGGTGCGTTTTTCAAACTCCTCGATAATGTCGAGTGAGTCATCTTCACCGTTTGAAATATACTCGCCCCAGTTGTAAACATTAACTTCTCCTGCGTCAGCTGAGTCAGCCGAAGCACCTCCGCCGCAGCCTGAAAGGCAAGCCGCACATGTTGCCGTCATTGCAGATGCAAGGACAATGCTGATGATTCTTTTCATTTCTCAATCTCCCTTTAATAAAATTTTTAAAATCAAGTTCTCTTTTTCTGCACCTTTTCTTCGTGTCTGTCACGCAGATTAATAATAACCATAACAATGAGTACAGCAAGGAAAAGCAGTGCGGAAAGAGCGTTGATTTTCGGTGAAATTCTCCTGTGAGTCATCGAGTAAATTTCAATAGAGAGGTTCTGGAATTTTGCACCTCTTGTGAAATATGTTATGATGAAATCGTCAAGAGAATATGTAAAACTCATGAGCAGACCGGAGAAAATACCCGGCATAAGCTCGTGAATAATTACCTTGTAAAATGCCTGCCATTGGTTACAGCCAAGGTCAAGGGCGGCATCGTAAATGCTCTGATCCATTCGTTTGATTCTCGGCATAACATTAAGCACAACAAACGGAACACAAAAGCATATGTGCGAAATTAAAACCGTGAAAAATCCCATTTCAAAGTTAAAGATAACCCCGAGAGTCGTAAACAAAAGCATGAGAGAAACACCCATTACTATGTCAGGGCTGATGATCGGAATGTTTGACGCATTCTGAATAAGCATTCTTTTTTTGCCCTTGAAATTGCTGATGCCGATTGCGGCGGCAGTTCCGAGGATTGTTGCAAAAACAGATGCAAGAACGGCAATAATAACAGTGTTCCACAATGCGTTCATAATATTGTCGTCACGAAAAAGCTGTACATACCATTTGAATGTAAATCCTTTCCAGACGGTAGTTTTGCCGTTGTTGAAGGAATAGAAGATAAGTACGGCAATGGGCGAATAAAGGAAAATAAGCAGGATTGCAATGTAAATTTTTGAAAGAATACCTGTTTTCTTTTTCATTATGCAATCGCCTCCTCATCACCAAACAAGTTCATGATTATCAGGAACACGAAAATAAAAATCATTAATATCAATGAAATTGCCGAACCCGTGTTTTGGTCTGTCCAGAATATTTTTTCAATGACATCACCAATCATAATGTCGTCCGGACCGCCGAGATACTGTGCAACCAGGAATGTGCTTGCACTCGGAACAAATACCATTGTCACACCCGAAATAATTCCGGGAACGCTGAGCGGTGCGACAACCTTTCTGAATACGGTAAAGTTGTTTGAACCGAGATCCTGCGCCGCCTCAATAAGACCGTTGTCAATCTTGCTCATAACGGTGTAAATCGGCAGAACCATAAACGGAAGATATTCATACACCATTCCGAGAATTACCGCACCCGTGTTGCCGATGTAGGTTGAATGAATACCCAAAAGCGAGAGCATCATATCAATCGGACCGTTGTCCTGCAAAAGCGTTACCCATGCGTAGATTCTTAGCAGAAAGTTCATCCACATAGGAATCATAAGCAACATAATGAGCGTGTTCTGGGTTGATTCTTTCATTCTCGTGAGAAGGTATGCAAGCGGATATGCAAGTACAAGACAGATTGCCGTTGAAATAAGCGCAATCCAAAGTGATTTTACAAAAATATTTGTGTAGTAAAACGCATTTGTAAATGCCTGAAGCGAAAAATTACCGTTCTTGTCGGTAAAGGCGGTAAAGCCAATCATAATAATCGGAATCATTGTGAAAACAACCATCCAGATTATGTAGGGAATAGAGGGCTTGCGTGATTTCATTTATCAGCCCTCCTTTTCCGAAAACTCTGAGATTACCTCAAACCGAGCCTTTGAAAAGTTGAATGAAAGCGGAACATAGGTTGCGACCTGCTCGTCCGTATCGCTGAGCATAAGCCACTTTCTTTCGTCCGATTCAAGAATGATTTCGTTGTGTTCACCCTTGTAAACTACGGATTCAATGTACAAATCCTTTAAATCGCCCACGCCGTTGCCTGCAAGCGAAAGAGCGTCGGGCGGCAGAGTGATTTTTAGCTTTGTACCTTCTTCATAGTATTTATCGGGAACGGTAACGGTTTCGCCCTCAAGCTCAAATTCAAATGAATTGTCGTTCTGATTCGAGTATGTAACGGTTGTCTCAATAACATTATCGTAAAACGGAAGAAGCTTGTTCATAATCTGAATGTTGAACGGGATAACCCTCATACCGATTTTGCTTCCGATTTCAGCCGATTTGGTGGAGTGGATAAGAATTTCACACTTTCCGCATCTTACACTCATCTCATAGTGAACACCCTTGAAGGTTGTGTTCTCAACAGTTCCGACAAGCTGACCGTCCTCGGGAGAGGTAACTTCAATATCCTCGGGACGGATGACAACATCAACAGGAGTATTCCTGCCGAATCCCTTGTCAACACATTCAAGCTCTTTGCCGAGAATTTGAATCCTGCAGTCGTCAAGCATAATTCCGTTGAGAATATTTGCCTCACCGATAAAGTCTGCAACAAATGCGTTCACAGGCTCGTTGTATATATCCTCGGGAGAACCAATCTGCTCTATTACACCGTTGTTCATAACAACAACACGGTCGCTCATGGTCAGAGCCTCTTCCTGATCGTGAGTAACATATATAAATGTTTTCTGAGTTTTCTGCTGGATTTCCTTAAGCTCAAGCTGCATACTCTTACGCAGTTTAAGGTCAAGAGCACCGAGAGGCTCGTCAAGCAGAATGATTTCGGGATCGCACACAAGCGCCCTTGCAATTGCAACACGCTGCTGCTGACCGCCCGAAAGCTTTGCAACGGAACGCTTTTCATAACCCTTGAGGTCAACGGTTGCAAGCATATCGGTTACACGCTTTTTTATTTCATCTTTCGGCATCTTTTTAAGCTTGAGTCCGAAAGCCACATTATCAAAAACATTGAGGTGGGGAAACAAAGAATATTTCTGGAATACCGTGTTTACATTTCTTTTATTCGGAGGAGTTCCGTTAATTCTTTTGCCGCCGAAAATGACATCGCCGCTGTCGGGTTCAACAAAACCGCCGATGATGCGCAGGGTTGTGGTTTTACCGCAGCCTGACGGACCGAGAATAGTTACAAATTCCTTTTCATTTATATCAAGGTTGATGTGGTTAAGAATTACCTCACCGTCAAATTTGATGAAAATATCCTTGAGTGAAACTATTGTTTTCTTTGATGTCTGTTCCATTTATGCACCCCTGTTCCGTTGTGATAACAGTAAAATCCGTAAAAATAAAGCGGATTGTGTCAGCCTGAAAAATGCAGGCGAACACAGCCCGCTCTGCCGTTTCTGCAAAGACATAACCATGATGCTCAGAATTTTTGAACAGAAAAATAAGACGGCTGTGTCGCCCCGTCCTTTTCCTTCACATAAAATCCTTATTAACCGCTTAAAAGCGATTGCACGCAATACAATTTAAATTTTCCGAAATGTCACCCGTCACATAAGCATCAGGGGACAACTGCTATTTGATTATATTCTAAATGCACAAAAATGTCAATCAATATCGTGTAAAAAGAAAATCAAATTTGCGTCACTAATATTCTTTTAAAGAAGTAAAGCTTATACAGAGTCAGAAAAGGTTAAATATAATGCTTTTTGGTGCAAAATTATTGTTAAAAAAATTTTACAACCGTGTAATCTGCACAAAAAACAGCCCTCGAATTTGTAACATAAAGTATATACTTTTTTGGTGAAATTTGTTATAATGAAATCGAGAATTTTATGAAAGGATGTTTTCCCTATGAAGAAAGCAAAAAAGATTGCAAGTCTTGTTGTTGCGTCTGCGCTTTTGACATCTTCTTTTGCGGCAATTACCTCCGTAAATGCTGCCGAGGTTGATTCCGCACAGACTGCATCTGCCGACAGTACCCTTCGTGATAAGGTCGGCGACGGTGTTATGCTCCACGCATTCAACTGGTCTTACAATACAATCAAAGAAAACCTTCCCGCAATTGCAGCGGCAGGATACACAACAGTTCAGACTTCTCCCGTTCAGCAGCCAAAGGACTACTCAACCTCAGGCGATGTAACAGGTCAGTGGTGGAAGCTTTATCAGCCGATCAGCTTCCATATTGCAGAGGAGTCATGGCTCGGCACAAAGGATGATCTTAAATCACTTTGTGATGAGGCTGACAAATACGGCATCAAAATCATCTGCGATATCGTTTCAAACCATATTGCAAATGCCGATGAAGATAGGCCGAATGTTGTGAGCAATCAGGTTAAAAAGTACGAGCCTGAGTTCTATAAGAAAAGAAAAACCTACACCCGTACATACAAAGGCGATGCAAACGACAGTTCGGTTCAGGCAGTTGTTCAGGGTCATGTTTCAAAGTGTCCTGACCTTGTAACAAACGATACTGCTGTTCAGGGATACATTATCAACCTCCTCAAGGAATGCATCGACTGCGGTGTTGACGGTTTCCGTTTTGATGCCGCAAAGCATATTGAAACAGAGGATGACGGCGAGTATGCGTCTGATTACTGGAAAAATATAACAACCTCGGCTTCTTCTTACTACACACAGAAAACAGGCGATGACCTCTACATCTACGGTGAAATTCTTAACAACTGCGGTGCAGACAGAAGCTACTCCTCATACACCAAGTATATCAATGTTACTGACAACAAAACGGGCGACGCAGTGCTTTACAATGTCACAAAGGGTAAGGCAAGCACAGCTACCAATGCAAAATACAAATCAGGTGTTGCAGCGTCAAATGCAGTTCTCTGGGCAGAAAGCCACGATACATACGAGGGCAGCTCGGGTTCATCGGGATTCTCAAACACTGCCGGTATTTCGGATGAAAATGTTGTAAAGGCATGGGCAATCGTTGCGTCAAGAAAAGATTCAACAGCACTTTTCTTTGCCCGTCCTGGAACAGCTCTCATGGGTAACGTTTCAACGGATTCAACTTACAAGAGCACAGCTGTTTCCGAAATTAACAAGTTCCACAACCTCTTTGTAGGTCAGTCAGAAAAGCTCGGTTCTTCAGGCGACATTGCTTATGTTGCAAGAGGCACAAGCGGTATCGTTCTTTCAAATTGTAACGGTACAAACGCAAGCGTAAGTATTTCCGGCACAGGTCTTGCAGACGGCAAATATACGGATACGGTTTCAGGTGCTGAGTTTACGGTTGCAAACGGCGTTCTCACAGGTTCAATCGGCAACACGGGTGTTGCTGTTGTTTACAACGGTACAACAACCCCGAAGGCAATAAACTCTGTTGAAAGCGGTTCGTCGTTCAAGGGCGACACAATGACCCTTACACTCAGTCTTGAAAACGCAACATCGGGTACTTACTGTCTTGATGATTCAACTCCTGTTAAGTTTACGGGTACAACATCAATCCGCATCGGTTCAGATTATAAGCCGGGCGAAACAATCAATCTCACAGTTACAGCAACCGACGGCGTAAAGACCTCTTCAATGGTTTATAAGTACGCAAAGAGTACCGCTCAGGAATCGGGAGTGTATGTATTCTTCAACCCTGCTAACAAGAAGGGCTGGTCAGCACCTTACCAGGTTTACATCTTTGATGAAACCACAAACAAGGGTACTGTTTACAAGAATGCAAACTGGCCCGGCGAAGCAATGACTCTTGATCCTGCAACAGGTTACTATTACTACGAAGTTCCGAAGTCATCAAGTATTTCAGCTGATGAGGATGATGAAAATCAGGCTGCGTCGGATTTTGACCTTTCAACTTCAGCCAACACAAGAGTAATCATCTCTGAAAAAGGCGGCGAGCAGTATCCGGGCAGAACAGGTACACCTATCAGCCTCAACGGTTCATCAAAGGCATTCTCGCTTACAAAGGCAGGCACATGGGAGGATACAACTCTTACACCTACAAAGGTTGAGATTGAGGCTACTGATGTTACAAAGGGTTCTGCAGCAGAACCTACAACAAAGCCTGTTCCGTCAACTCAGCCTACAACCGCACAGCCCGCAACAGAGCCTTCGGGCAATGCTGTTTACGGTGAAGTAAACGGTGACGGTGACATTACAGTCGTTGACGCTACACTCGTTCAGAAACATGTCGTTCAGCTTGAAACACTTTCGGCTGACAAGCAGATTCTTGCTGATGTTAATGGGGATAATACAATCTCTGTTGTTGACGCAACATTGATTCAGAAGTACATTGTTCAGCTCAAAGACTGGGGCCGCACGGGTGATGTTTATCAGGCAGAACAGCCTACAACACCTGAGCCGACTACCGCCGAGCCTACAACCGTAAAGCCGACTGCACAGCCTACAACAAAGCCTGCTGACACATACACTCTTTACTTCAAGACTAAGCTTGGCTGGATGACATCTGACGGTGTTTCACTCTTTGCTTATGACCTTGACACAGGTGCAAGCTATCAGTTTGAGCAGGATACAGACGCTTACCCGAATGTTTACACAGTTGAAGTTCCTGCAACAGTTTCAAATGTCAGCGTTTATCGTTCTCTTTCAGAGGTTGACGAAAAGCCTGTAGGCGGTGATGACGGTAATGTTTACAATTGCTGGGATGCAACAGTTTCAAAGACAAACAACTGCATCTCACTCAGCAATGACGAAGCTGTTTCAACAGCTCCGTATGTTCCGGAGCAGAAGCCTGCATTCACACTTTCAAGAGTTTACTTTGATAACTCAAAGGCACACTATACTGATGTTTATATCTACGGTTGGGCAGAGAGCGGACTCGGCAACGCAGCAGCTCACATGAATAAGATTGCAGGTACAGATATCTGGTACTACGATTTTGACACACCGCTCAGCCCCGGTTCAAACTGTTTCCTCTTTAAGGACACAGAATCAACATGGAAAACACAGACAAACGACTTGACAGTTGCTGACGGTAAGAACTGTTTCCGTGCAAATCCGGGTTCAAAGTCCGGCGGTGTCTGGGTAAGCTATTCAGAATAACAGAACTACAGAACAACCTTTTCTTAATATTCTGCTAACAGTAAAGCATTCCCTCCGATAAAATTCGGGGGGAATGTTACTTTTAATATGATTTTACTTGAAAAAGAATGTAATATACAGTATTATATTAGGAGTATTAAACCGAAATTTAAGTGAATTTATGGACGGGAATTTATGAAAACAGAGCAGATTTTTCAGGAATTTGAACAAAGGCTTGAAAAAGAATATTATGCACAGCTTGCAAGCAAAGAAATTCTGACTGTTCCTTTGCTTATTGAGATTTTTCTTGACGATGATTACGCAAATGCTCACTGGGCGGAACAGGTTCTTGAGTATATTTGCGAAGTAAATCCGAAACTTGTCTATCCGTTCTTTGAATTTGTTGCCAAAGGTCTTGACAACTGCAACGGCTTTCTTGCGTGGAATACCTGGAAGATGATTACAAAGCTTTTGCCGACTGACACGGAAGATAAATTTGAAAGCGTAAAAGAAAGGTTTTACGACGCACTTGCTTCAAAAACACCGGCAGAATTTTCCATAGCCTGTGATTGTGCCGTGTCCGTTTTCATTAACAAAGCGGATGAACAGAAAAAATTGCTTGATATTTTGAAGAAATCCGCTGAACACAAGTTTTACATTGGCGATACCGAAATTGAAAACAGCGGAGAGATAGCCAAAGAAAAAGTACAGTTATTTCTTGAAAGAATAATGAACTATAAAACAAAAGCGGAGAACAATTGTTAACTGATATAATCCCCTTAAAGCAGACTCTTGAAAAAACATAGTTTTCAGGGAATGCTTTAAGGGGAGTTTTTATGTGAAAAAGAAGAAAAAAGTACGGTACTGAAACGGGATAAAGACAACTGTTAAATCATATTTTCGGATTTTACAATACCATGTTACAAAAAATCCGCAGACGGTAAAATCTGCGGATAAAATGTTTAAAATTATAATTAAAATGCCTCTATAAGCGGATTGACTGCACCCGGCTGTATTTTTTCGGGATGGTCAATATATTCGATTGCCTTGCCGCAACCGTTGATAACGCAGTCAGCGGCGGCTTTGTGAACTCTTACTTTCAGCTTTGTGGATTCGCTGAGAAGCCTTGCAAATCCCGTCAGCTTGGCAAGACCGCCTGTCAAAATTATACCGTCAGTGTAGATGTCACCGACAAGCTCGGGCGGAGTCTGTTCAAGCACATCTTTAATTGCTCTGATAATGTTAAGCGCAATATCCTCGATTACAGGCTTGATTTCGGCATAGCCCACATCAATAAATCTTGGCAGACCGCTTACGGCATCCCTGCCTTTAACTCTGAAAAGCTTAGGCTCTTTCGGAATTTTTACACAGCCAACAGCCTTTTTGCAGGCCTCTGCCATGTTTGTGCCGATAATCAGGTTATGCTCTTTTCTAATGTATTTAACGATTTCTTCGTCCATTGCACAGCCTGCCGACTTTATGCACTTTGAAACCGAAATTCCGCCGAGAGAAAGCACGGCAATATCTGCCGTACCGCTGCCGACATCTGCAATCAGAATGCCGTGAGGACTTGTTATGTCGAGCGAACAACCCATTGCCGCCGCTTTTGGTGCTTCAATAAGATACACCTTGCGAACACCGATTGAGCTCACTGCGTTTACAACAGCTCTTTTTTCAACCTCGGTAACCTCACTCGGGATTGATGCAACAACCCTCGGCATAGTCACCTTTGACGGACTGACCTCTTTTATAAGAATTGAAACCATATCCTCAACAAGTTCAGAGCGTGAAATAACACCGTCATCAATCGGGTGCATTGCTCGTATGCCTGCAGGCGTTTTGCCAATCATCTTATAAGCCTCGTTGCCGACGCCGACAATGTCGTAGGTGTCAACATCAAACGCAACAACGCTCGCCTCATCAAGCACTATTCCTTTATTTTCAATAAAAACTCTTGTTCTGTCAGAACCGAGATCAACAGCTATATCCATTTTAATCACTCCAATGCTATATCAGCAGAGATGTGCAAAGCGTACAGCAACAAATCTCGCCGCATTTGCACTTGCTAAGTATTCTTGCACATTCACCAAGCGTACTGCCTGTAGTAATAATGTCGTCAATAATCAGTATTCGCTTGCCTTTGATTAAATTCTTGTCAATCGGCGAGTAAACGCCTATAACATTTTTTGCCCTTTCAGCCGCTTTTATGCTGTGCTGGGTTTTATTTTTCTTTGTTTTGGCAAGCAGGTCGGCATACTCAATGCCGAGAAGCCTTGCACATTCCTTTGCAAGCAACTCAGCCTGATTGTATCCACGCTTTCTGAGAGTATCCTTGTGCATCGGCACACATGTGACAAGGTCAAATTCCCTGTCACGATAAACATCTTTTATTGAACGAACCATTTCGTGTGAAAGAAATTCGGCATATGCACCGCAGTTGTGAAATTTAAAGTTAAGAACTGCCCTGCGAAAAATTCCGTCATAGGGGAAAGGAGAGGTGCAGATGTACCCTCCCGTTGCATATCGTACAAGTGGCATTTCGGGGAATTCTTTTCTGCATTTGTCACAACAGTTTTTGTTCGGTTCAATAACCCTTCCGCAGTACGGACAACGAACCGTAAAGAAAAATCCTTTTATTGTACCGAAAACTTTCTTAATAAAGTGTGTCATCTCTCAGTAAAAATTCTTTAAGACCACTGTACCTTTTTGTACGGCGGTTATTGTTTACCATATATTCAACGGTTGACGGATTGCCGACAAGCACAAGCGTTTTCTTCGCCCTTGTAACAGCGGTGTAGAGCAGATTTCTGTAGTAAAGCTGAGGAGGCCCTGAAAACATCGGTATAATAACTGCATCAAATTCATTGCCCTGACTTTTATGCACCGTGATTGCGTAGGCAAAATCAAGGTCGCCCGCAAATTCAAAGGTGTATCTTGCAATCTTGTCAAAAAATTTAACGACAAGCGATTTTGTCTTTCTGTCAATCCTTGTGATGATTCCTATGTCACCGTTGAAAATTCCTTCGCCTGTTTCGCCGTTTTCACGAAACCAGCGAATATCATAGTTGTTTTTTATCTGCATAACCTTGTCGCCTGTACGAAAGGTTTTTGAACCGATTGTGATTTCCGCCTTATCGTCATCCTTCGGATTTAGCGCCGCCTGCAATTTGTGGTTAAGCTCGGTAGTTCCGAGTTCACCCTTTTTGGATGGAGCAAGCACCTGAATGTTTTCAAACGGAGAATATCCGTATGCCTTTGGCAGACGATTTGCACAAAGGTCAGCTATTACCGCTGAAACTTCTGATTTATTGTTCCTTTGAAGAAAGAAAAAGTCCTTGTCGGCGGAATTAAGAATGGGTATTTCACCGTTCACAATCTTATGTGCGTTTGTGATAATAAGGCTCTGCTGTGCCTGACGGAAAATTTCATTCAACCGTACAACGGGAATAAGTCCGCTTTCGATAAGATCGCCGAGCACATTACCCGGACCTACGGAGGGGAGCTGGTCGGAGTCGCCTACAAGAATAAGTCTGCATCCTGTGGAAAGCGCTCTCATAACGCTTTCCATAATGAATGTGTCCACCATTGAAACCTCGTCAACAATCAATGCGTCGCATTTAAGCTGATTGCGTTCGTTCTTGTTGAAAACGGGGTTGTCATGTTTATCCCAGCTGACCTCAAGCAGTCTGTGCAGAGTTTTTGCCTCATCGCCCGTGAGCTCGCTCATTCGTTGAGCCGCTCTGCCTGTGGGGGCAGAAAGCAAAACAGTTTTGCCGTTTGCTTTCATTATTTTTATTATAGCATTGAGGGTTGTCGTTTTTCCTGTACCGGGACCGCCCGTCAGAACGAGCATACCCTCGGTAAGTGCCATAGTGATTGCTTTCTTTTGCAAATCGGCATATTCGATTCCGTCCTCTTTTTCACATTTTTCAATCGCCTTGTCAATGTTTTTAATTTTCTCTGACGGAAATTTAAGCAACATTTTTATTCTTGACGCTATGTACATTTCGCAGAGGTGAACATTGGGGGGGAACACAAATTTTTTGCCGTCAATCTTATCCTCGATAAGCGAACGGTCAAACAGCATTTCTTCCATGCACTCCGAAACCTTTTCACCGTTAATTCCGAGAAAATCGGTTGAAACCTTCAGCAGCTTTTCCTTTGGCAGACAGGTGTGACCGTTTCGCTCATTGTGATGAAGAATGTATACGATTCCTGCACGCATACGGACATTTGAATCGGGTTCTAATTTTTCTTTTTTAGCAATAAAATCCGCACTCTCAAACGATACCCCAAAATCACCCTGACAGAGAATGTACGGATTTTTCTTGATTAAATCGACACAGCTCGGACCGTAAGCGTTGAAAATTTTGACCGATGCGGTGTTTGAAATTCCGTACTCGCCGAGAAAAAGCATGAGTGTTCGCACGCCTGTGTTCTGCTTTAACTGCTTTGAAAAATCCTCGGCTTTTTGCGAAGAAATTCCTTTCAGCATTGCAACTCTTTCGGGCTGATTTTCAAGCACATCAAGCGTTGCCTCGCCAAATTCCTTTACAAGCCTTTGTGCAGTCTGAGTGCCGATTCCCTTGATAGCTCCGGATGACAGATAACGCAGAATGTCAGCCGCCTCGGTAGGTCTGCTGATTTCGCAAATCTGCACGGCAAACTGTCTGCCGTAGCTCGGATGATTTGTATATTTGCCCGTAAGCTTTACAACATCACCAGACGATACCTGTGGCATAATTCCGACAGCGGTCAAATAATCGTCACCGTCAGCAAGCTCAATTACCGTGTAGCCGTTTTCATCGTTTCGGAAAACCACGCTTTCAATTGCTCCCTCAAGCTGAAGAAGATTGTCGTTGTTCATTAAAACTTACTCCTCAAATCTTTTTGTGAGTTCGCCGAGAGTAATTTCGTAGCCTGCTCTTTCGTAGTCAAGGTAATCCGTACACGGCTTGAAGCCATCCGTATTTTTTGAAATCTGCAAAGCAATGTATTCAAGAAAATGCGGATTTTTAATCATAATAGGACCTGTAACATGAGTTGCAAAAAGGTTCTTGTCCTTCAAACCCTCTGCTTTTGCGTTTTCGTAGTCACCGAGTCCGTGTTTAACAGTGAAAAGATGATTTTCAATACCTTTAATTTCACTGCACTTGTTTACAAAGCCGACAATCGGTTTTGTGAGAATGTCAGATGTATAAACAATATCGCCTGTAATTCTGCGTTTGTTCTGCTCGGTAACTGTAAAATCATAAATTCCGAGTCCGTCAAAAACCTTGCCGTCAGAGTCTGTAATTGTTTTTCCGAGCATTTCAAACGAGTTGCCCGTCATAAGAATTACCTTGCCGCTGTTGATGTATTCAACAAGAAAATCCTTGTACTTTTTAAAATCCTGCAAAACAAGCTTCTGATTTTTTTCTGTACCCGAACCGATGTAGATAAAATCGTAATCGCCCAGGTCGGCATTGTCAAACAGGGTAAGCCTGTCGGTTATAAATTTCACACCGCTCTTTTCAAGCATTCTTTCAAGCGCAGAAACATTGGCATATTCTCCGTACAGGTTCATTATATCGTGATACAAATGAAGAATTTTCATAATCAGTCCACCTTTACCTTTTCAAGAAATTTACCCTTGTCCGAGAAACAGGTAATTACATAAATCTTTTCTTTGCGGTCATTGTCAAGATAATCAACGGCTTCTTCAATGTCCTTGATAACCTTGATTTTGTTTCTATCAACTTTTGAGAAAGAAAATCTTGTTGCAAGGTCGTTGCAATATGTTCCTGCAAGCACAATGTTCTTTACATTGTCGCTTTTGAGAATGTCAAAGTTGATGTCCCAAAGCCATGAAACATCGCTTGTAAAATACTTTCTGCTGACTGCGTCAACAATAATCAAAACATCGCACTTATCCTTGTCGGATGCGGCAAGCTTGAGTGACTGATTGTACGAAATGCTGTTTTCATGTTTTGATGTAACAAGCGTACCCTTTCTGTTTCCGAGCGTGAATGTTACAACACGGAAGTTTTTAAGAACATAATTGCTCAGGCTCTTTGCAATTGTGTTGCCGTCAACACCTGTGATTGACGCAACGGTAAATGCCGCAAGCAAATTGTAAACATTATAAAGCGATTTGAGCGTAAGTTCAATCTTGTACTTATTGTTGATTGTAATTTCGCCTTTTTCAAGATCGGCAGATGTAACTGTGTAGCTTGTATCCTGTCTTTTAAGACCGCAGTTCGGGCATTCATAGTTGCCGATGTGGTCGTAGTGATAGCTTGAATATGTCATAGGAGATTTGCAGTGAGGGCAATATGCACCGTCATTATAAACACCGACAAACTCCTTTGTATCGGTCGGAAGATTGCCTGCACCGAACCATACAACATTATCCCTGCCATAGCCAAAGCACGAAACAAGCGGATCGTCGGCGTTAAGAATAAGCTGAGTTTCGGGATGAATACTATCCTTTACGGCATTGTAAACCCATTCCGGATGACCGTTTCGTGTGAGCTGGTCACGGTAAAGGTTTGTGATAACATAATGAGTCGGTGTGATGTATTTGAAGGTATATTTTGCAAAGCGTTCGTCACTTTCAATGAGAAGAATATCCGATTTAACCTTGCCCGAAAGAGTACAACTGCCGAGAATAAGAGTTGTAACGCCCTCAATCTGGTTAGAACCCTCTTTGTTCCAGGCAACTTTTTTGCCGCTTTCACAAAGAATATGTGCAATCATCTCAACGGTAGATGTCTTGCCGTTACTGCCTGTTACGGCAACAATATATTTCGGCAGTTCAATTCGTCCGAGAATATCGGGGCAGAGCTTAAGTGCAATCTGTCCCGGCAGACTGCTACCCTTGCCGAGCAATCCTCCGACAAATTTCAGAACCTTGCACACAATAATAGTAAATAGTTTTTTCATTTTGCCACTTCCTTAATTAAAGACAACCTGTGTTGCCTGTACATACCTTGTATATATTCTTCATCATTATACCACAATTTTATTTCTTTGAATATATATTCTTAAAATTTTTTGCAAATTGAAACAGCAGGTTGAAAAAATTTTAAAACCAAAAAATAAAAAGCCCGAAATTCGGTCAGCTTGAATTTCGGGCTTTTCTGCAGAGTGCAACCATCCGTTCAACGAGTGGTTTTGATTTTATCTGTACTTTTCAACAAAATCGGCGATAAACTTTTTGAAAACACTTGCCTGTGAAATTCCGATATTTCTGCATATCCCTCTGAATTCCTCAACAAGTTCCTTTGGGGCGGAAAATGAAATTTGACTGTAAACTTTTTGATTGTATCTGCGTTTTACTTCGGTTGATGTGACGGTTTTTCTTTTTTCTTCCATAATAATTCCTCCTCAAATCAAAACGGAATCTCATAATTTAATCGTTTTTTCTGCAAATTCCATTGATATTTTCAATGTAACTATATTATACAAAAGCCTGCTGTCCCATTATCCTCCCTATGAATTTTAAAATTGAATTTTGTTGTCAGTTGAAAAGTAAATTAATTTTTGGATTTACTTGTATTGAAGGTGAGATTATAATATAATAAGCGTTGTTATGTAAATTTTGTTATGTGATTTATTAACGGAGAAAATTATGACTGAAAAAGAAAAAATGCTTAATTCGCAGATGTATAATCCAATGGGCGACAAACAGCTTCGCAATGAACGCTGTTCGGTTAAAAATCTTTGCAGAGAGTACAACAATCTTCCGTTTGAAGATGAAGAAACTCAAAAAATTCTTATAAAGAAAATTGTCGGCAGTACAAAGGAAAATTTCTACATTACCGCTCCGTTCTGGTGCGACTACGGCTACAATATCGAACTCGGTGAGAATTTCTATTCAAACCACAATATGGTGATTCTCGACTGTGCAAAGGTGAAATTTGGCGACAATGTTTTTGTTGCACCAAACTGCGGATTTTACACGGCAGGTCATCCTGTTGATTATCCGAGAAGAAACGCAGGATTTGAATATGCCTATCCGATTACCGTTGGCGACAATGTGTGGATTGGCGGAGGAGTTCAGGTCATGCCGGGCGTCACAATCGGAAGTAATGTTGTAATCGGCGGCGGAAGCGTTGTTGTAAAGGATATTCCGTCCGACTGCGTAGCAGTGGGGAATCCGTGCAAGCCTATCAGAAAAATCACGGATGAGGATATGAAAACCTGTTTTGACAAAAGTATGAATAAATAACTTCAAGTGAGGATTTTATGGAGCTTAAAAGTAACGAAGAAAAAATTACCCGTGCATTGCTCGTCAGTGTTGACACGGGCGAATATGACGCACAGGCGTCACTTGACGAACTTTTTGAACTTGTAAAAAGTGCGGGAGCAGATCCCGTTTTATCGGTAACGCAGAATCTGCAAAAAATTGAAAAGGGTACTTTTGTCGGCACAGGCAAGCTTGCCGAGATTGCCGAAATCTGCGAATCGCAGGAGATAGATTTGCTTGTGTTCGACAGCGAGCTTTCTCCGACACAGATTAAAAATATCGAGGCTGAAACAGATGTCAGAGTAATTGACCGAACAACGCTTATTCTCGATATTTTTGCCCAGAGAGCAAGGTCAAAAGAGGGTAAGCTTCAGGTTGAGCTTGCACAGCTTAAATATATGCTCCCAAGACTTACGGGCAAGGGTATCGCAATGTCAAGACTCGGCGGCGGTATCGGCACAAGAGGTCCGGGTGAAACAAAACTTGAAACCGACAGACGACATATCCGCAGAAGAATTGAAAGCCTGAAAGAAGAGCTTTTCGACCTTGAAAAGCATCGTCAGATGTTGCGTTCACGCAGAAAAAAAGACGGTGTAATAACATGTGCGATTGTCGGCTACACAAACGCAGGCAAGTCAACTCTTATGAACTGTCTTACGGACGCAGGTGTGCTTGCACAGGACAAGCTTTTTGCAACGCTTGATCCCACCTCAAGAGCGTTGAAGCTTCCGAGCGGTGTAACCGTTATGATGATTGACACGGTAGGACTTGTTCGCAGACTTCCGCACCACCTTGTTGAAGCATTCCGCTCAACCCTTGAAGAGGCGGCACAGTCAGATATTATTCTAAATGTATGCGACGCATCAAGTGACGAGGCAAGAACACATATGCAGGTTACAACCGACTTGCTTGAATCCCTCGGCTGCGGTGACACACCGATTATAACCGTTCTTAACAAGTGCGATTTGCTTGACGAAACTATGCTTGCACAGGACTTTAAAGCCTGTGTTCGCATAAGTGCAAAGAACGGCACGGGTATAGACGAACTTCTTAATGCAATTGAGAACAATCTTCCCGTCAGAATGAAAAGAGTAAAAATTCTTCTGCCGTTTGCACAGGCAGGTCTTGCAAATGAAATCCGCAACAAAGGCACTCTCATTTATGAAGAATATGTTGCCGAAGGACTTTCGGTTGAGGCTGTTGTTGACGAAGCACTTTATGCTAAACTTGCAAAATATGAATGTGAATAACTTAAAATTTATTTAATTTGACATTCTGTTTTTTGGTTGTTATAATGATATTATGAAAGGAAAATGATATGTCATTCTTTGATATGATTCAATCATTTGACACCTCGGTTCTTGAATTTATTCAGAACACATTTAAATGCTCTTTTCTTGATCCGATTATGGCTTTTTTCAGCTATATGGGTGAAATGGGGCTTTTCTGGATTGCAGTCGGCATTGTGTTTATAATTTTTAAAAAAACTCGCTCAATGGGAGTTATGATGCTTGTTGCAATGGCAATCGGCTTTCTTGTCGGTGAAATCGGAATGAAAAATCTTATAAACCGACCACGGCCGTTTATGGTGAATATCGATTATTCAGCAAGACCGTCTGAGTTGAATCCCGACTTTGGGCTTAACATAGCCATTCCGTCAGGCAGCAGCTTTCCGTCGGGACACAGCTGTTCGTCACTTGCGGCGGCAACCGTTATGCTTATCAAGGACAAACGATTCGGAATTCCTGCACTTGTACTTGCGCTTTTGATTGTATTCTCAAGACTTTATAACTATGTTCATTATCCGTCAGATGTTCTCTGCGGAATGTTACTCGGCGTGATTTGTGCCATTGTCGTTGTGCTTGTGTTTAAAAAGACAGGTCTTGACAACAGGCTGTCACCGCAAAAGGTTAAAGAAGGCTGATTTTATGAAAAATTACAGATTTGTCGGCAAAACCTCAAAAGAGTCTTTTCTCATCAAGGGAATTAATGTTTTCAACGAGCGTTGGATTCATGAGGGCAGTTGTGCCACCGTGACAAATCCTCAGAACGGCAAAAGCTATGTATTTTCAAAGTACATAAGCGGAGGAGTTGAGTTCGTTGCGGGAAAGGACGCAAGCGGTTACTGGCTGTTCTTTGTTGAGGTATAAAACTTTAAAATTTTTTAAAAGAATAATATAATATTGGGAGTAAATGTTAAAAATGGAAAACGAAAAATTATTGGCAAAAAATCTGTTTGATTACAGCAGGACTATTGCAAAGCCCTTGCTTGAAACCGTTGACTATCCGTGGGAGGCTCTTCCGAAAATCAGCGAATTTATCATTGAACTCGGAAAAACTCTTGATCCCGAAATCTACGAGCAGAGGGGAGAAAATGTGTGGATTGCAAAAAGTGCAAAGGTTTTTGACTCCGCATATCTCGGCGGACCGCTCATTATCTGCGAAGATGCCGAAATCAGACAGTGTGCTTTTATCAGAGGCAATGCAATTGTCGGCAGGGGCGCAGTTGTAGGCAACTCAACAGAGCTTAAAAATTCAATTCTTTTTGACGGTGTTCAGACTCCACACTATAACTACATCGGTGACAGTATTCTCGGCTACAAGTCACACACAGGCGCAGGTGTAATCACATCAAACCTCAAGAGTGACAAGAGCCTTGTAACTGTTCTTTGCAACGGCGATAAGGTTGACACAAATGTTAAAAAGTTTGGCGCAATGCTCGGTGACCATGTAGAGGTAGGCTGCAACAGCGTTCTTAACCCCGGTTCGGTAATCGGCAGAAACACCAACATCTATCCGCTTTCGTTTGTAAGAGGTTATGTTCCCGAAAACAGCATCTACAAGCGTCTTGGTGAGGTTGCCGAAAAGATTGAATAATATTTATGCATTTGTCGGCAAGCATAATTATTGTGTAGTTTTTATGCGATAAAGGAAAAATAACAGATTTTAAATTTTTGCGTTTTTTTGTTGACAATTGTGATGTTATTTGTTACAATAACCAAGGTTTTGATGACTTTTATCAGAACAATTTTCTGCCGTGTGCAGAAGTTGGATTGTATAAGCCCGTAATACGGACGGGTGTTTCTACAAACTGCCTTAAACAGTTTACTATAATCCCCGTTAAGGGGCGTAGTATTATGTTTTGGCGGTTTTTTTATTGCCCTTAAATGTTACCCACAACAAATAAAGGAGAAAATGATAATGAAAAAGTACGATGTTATTATTGTAGGCGCAGGTCCGGGCGGAATTTTTTCTGCATATGAGCTTGTAACAAACAACTCTGAAATAAAGGTTGCCGTATTTGAAAAAGGTCATCTTCTTGAAAAGAGAAAATGTCCGATTGACGGTGACAAAGTTAAAAATTGCATTTCATGCAAAACCTGTTCCATTATGAGCGGTTTCGGCGGTGCGGGTGCGTTTTCGGACGGCAAGTACAACATAACAAACGATTTCGGAGGCACGCTCTACGAACATATCGGCAAGAAAAAAGCCATTGAGCTTATGGAATATGTTGACAAAATCAATATGAAGTTCGGCGGAGAGGGTACAAAGCTTTATTCCACAGCAGGCACAAGCTTTAAGAAGCTTTGCTTACAGAATAAGCTTAATCTTCTTGACGCATCAGTCCGTCATCTCGGTACGGACATCAACTACATTGTGCTTAAAAACCTTTATGATTACCTTGAAAACAAGGTTGATTTCTATTTTGATACACCTGTTGAAAATGTTGAACTCAAGAACGGCAATGATAAGGAAGGATACCTTGTTGACACAGCCGATGAAAATTATGAGTGCAAAAAGTGCATTGTTTCAGTCGGCAGAAGCGGCAGCAAGTGGATGGAACATGTTTGTCATAACCTTAACATTCCCACAAAGTCGAACCGTGTTGACATCGGTGTTCGTGTGGAGCTCCCTGCCGCAATCTTTTCACACCTCACAGACGAACTCTACGAAAGCAAGATTGTTTACCGCACAGAACAGTTCGAGGACAATGTGCGTACATTCTGCATGAATCCGAAGGGTTGCGTTGTAAACGAAAACACAAACGGCATTATCACAGTAAACGGTCACAGCTATGAGGACAAGGCAAAGCAGACAGAGAACACAAACTTTGCACTCCTCGTCAGCAAGCATTTTTCAGAGCCTTTCAAGGACAGCAACGGTTATGGTGAAAGCATTGCCCGTCTTAGCAATATGCTGGGCGGAGGTGTAATTGTTCAGCGTTTCGGTGATTTGATTCGAGGTCGCCGAAGCAATCCGAGCAGAATCAAAGAAGGGCTTGTTGTTCCGACTCTTGACGCAACACCGGGCGATTTGAGCCTTGTACTTCCAAAGAGAATCCTTGACGGTATCATCGAAATGATTTATGCTCTTGACAAAATTGCCCCCGGCACAGCCAACGATGACACACTTCTCTACGGCGTTGAGGTCAAGTTCTATAATATGGAAGTTGATGTTGACGAGCATCTCGAGTCGCCCCACAAGGGACTTTATATCATCGGTGACGGCAGCGGCGTTACACATTCACTTTCTCATGCCAGCGCCGGCGGTGTATTCGTCGCAAGGGAAATCTTAGCAAATTAAAAATTGACGGCGAGCCGCCGTTCCCAATTCGTGAAGATAGATTGCATAATAAACAGCATATTATGCCCGAGTGCAAAATTGCAAGTGTTTATGCAGTCTATGCTGTAGGGGCGTTCATTGGACGCCCGCATTGATGTAACATTTTGTTTATCCACATAACTTATGATTTAATCAAAAATGTATATTCATTTGCAACGGTGACCTCGTTGCCGTTGCAAAATATACGATATCTTTCTGCAACTGCAAACAATAAAAATGACCAAAACCTATTGATTTTATTAATCGGTTATGGTATAATAAGCTCGTTGTGAAGCAGACTGAACAATCAGCTTGTCTTGCAATGGTGTTCTTTTGTACAATATATTTCTTTTTACGAACAAAGAAATGAATAATTTAGTTCAGAATTGCAAGAAGTCAAAAAGCGTGCAATTAAGTGAGCGACAGGCCCTGTACGATTGGGGTCTGTGAATCATGTCAGGCGGGGAACCGAGCAGCATTAAGCAGTATTGCCGATGCGATGCAGTAAGTCTGTCGTTCACTCATTTGTACGATTGCCGTTATTTCGGCTGACGGCTTGCATTTTTTGTTGATTGCGGGGTGAATTTTTGTATCAGGTACTCTATAGAAAGTGGCGACCGAAAACCTTTGCCGATGTTTCGGGACAGGAACACATAACCACAACTCTTTTAAACGAAATCAGCACCAACCGTCTTAACCATGCATATCTTTTTACGGGTTCAAGAGGTACTGGCAAAACTACCTGTGCAAAAATTCTTGCGAAGGCAGTCAATTGCCTTCATCCCGTAAACGGAAATCCCTGCGGTGAATGTGAAATCTGCAAGGGAATTGACGATGGCAGTATCCTCGACATTGTCGAAATGGATGCCGCATCCAACAGAAAAATTGATGATATCCGTCAGATTATTGACGAGGTTCAGTTCAAGCCCGCAAAGTGCAAATACAGAGTTTACATCATTGACGAGGTTCATATGCTCACAACCGAGGCGTTCAATGCCTTGCTCAAAACGCTTGAAGAACCTCCCGAACATGTCATATTCATTCTGGCAACTACCGAAGTTCACAAGCTTCCGCAGACAATTCTGTCACGCTGTCAGCGTTTCGATTTTCACAGAATCCCGCCCCGTGCAATAGCAGACAGACTGCTCTATGTTGCAAATCAGGAGGGCGTGACACTGAGCGACAGTGCCGCAATGCTTGCCGCATCTGTTGCTGACGGTGCGTTGCGAGATGCTCTTTCGCTTCTTGACAGATGCATTGCAATCAGCTCGGAAATTGATGAAGATGTTGTTCGCAGTGCCGCAGGACTTGCGAGAAAGACATATCTTTTTGAGCTTTCTAACTGTGTAATCAATAAGAACACAGCAAAGGCACTTGAAATTGTTGACAGGCTTTACGGTGAGTCCAAGGATATGGCAAGGCTTTGCGATGAATTGCTTTCGCATTTCAGAACGCTTATGCTCATAAAGTCGGTAAAAAATCCGAGGGATATCGTGATTATGGCTGACGATGAGTTTGAACAGGCTCAAACGCAGTCGGATTACCTCTCACTTGCCGACATTGTTTATTATATGGATGTGCTTTCAAAGGCATATCAGAATATGGGCAGGGGAACAGGTGACAGAACAGAGCTTGAAATGGCGGTTGTAAAGCTGTCATCGGCTGAGCTTGACGGTACAATTGAGGCTTTGACCGCAAGGGTAACCGCCCTTGAAAAGGCTGTTAAAAAGGGAATAAAGGTGAACTATGTTCCCGAACAGGTGCAAACTGTACCGCAGTCTGTTCAGAGTGAAACTCCAAAACCCGAGGTTCAAAATGCAGAACCCGAAAAGTCACAGGAAACAAAACCTGTTTCGGAAAAAATAAAGGACGAGCCGGTAATTTCGACGCCTCCTGTTGAGATGCCGACACCGAAACAGCCCGTTCAGCCAATACAGGAACAACCAGTTTCTGCACAGCAAAAGCCTAAGAAAACAGCTCAAAGACCGAGCGTTGACCTTGATGCAATCTATAATAACGCACAGCCTTTTCCCGATTGGGCAGAGGTAGTCAACAATATGAAACCTGTTTCAAGGGCAATTGCGGCGGCATTTGCAAATTCTGCCGCTTACACAAGCGGAAAATATTTGTTGATTGACACAGATAATGAAATGGCTTTTGAACTTCTCAAAAATAACGAAAGACGACAGGAAATCCGTCAGCTTATTTTAGAAACAACAGGTCAGCACTATAATCTCGGTCCGTATAAAAGACCGAGTGCAAAACAAGAAGAAAAAACCGATCCCGTTGACAAGCTTATTGAAAGCTTGCAGGGAAGCGATGTAATAATAACACAAGAATAACCGAAAGGAAGATAAAATTATGAAAGCAAGATTACCAAAGGGTTACGGCAACGGCGGAGCAAACAACATTCAGCAGCTTGCCCGTCAGGCTCAGAAACTTCAGGATGATATGGAGGCCGCATCAAAGGAACTCGAAACAAAAGAGTATGAGGCAACAGCCGGCGGCGGTGCAGTTAAGGTTACAGTAACAGGCAAAATGGAACTCACCAAGGTTGAAATTTCACCCGAAGTTGTTGATCCCGAGGATGTAGAAATGCTCTCAGACCTCGTTATGGCAGCCGCAAATGAGGCAATCAGAGCAGCTGCTAAGGAAAAAGAGGACAAAATGGAAACAATCTCAGGCGGACTTAATATTCCGGGAATGTTCTGATTATGTCGGGATATAATGTTGCTCCGCTTGAAAATTTGGTGGAGCAGTTTGAAAGAATGCCGGGAATCGGTAACAAAACCGCTCAAAGACTTGCATATTATGTTCTCAATCTGTCAAAAACAGAAGCGGAACAGCTTGCGGGTGCGGTGATGGATGCCCACACAAAGATTCACTATTGCAGTAAATGCTGTAATCTTACAGACAAAGACCTTTGTCCCGTGTGTGCAAATCCCACAAGAGATCATTCCGTTATCTGCGTTGTTGAAACTCCGAGAGATGCTACGGCTATTGAAAATACCCACGAATTTAAGGGTGTTTATCATGTTCTCCACGGTTCAATCTCACCGCTTAACGATATCGGTCCCGACAACCTTACAATAAAAGAACTGCTTGCAAGGCTTAACGAGGAATCGGTTGAGGAGGTCATTATGGCAACCAACCCGACCGTTGAGGGCGATGCAACGGCTCTGTACATTTCAAAGCTCTTAAAGCCGCTCGGTGTAAAGGTGACAAGGCTTGCCTACGGTATCCCCGTCGGCGGTGACCTTGAATATGCCGATGAATACACTCTTGCAAAGGCTCTTGAGGGCAGAAACGAAATTTAATTTCTTGATTTAAACTATTGACAAATTGTCAAAACAGTAGTATAATCTTGTATTCCACAGTAGAAAGGGGGATGTGCAGTGGCAAATATGAAAACGATTGCTCAGAACAAAAAGGCAAGACACGATTATTTTGTCGAGGAAACCTATGAAGCCGGAATTGAGCTTTGCGGTACGGAAGTAAAATCCTTGCGTGCCGGCAGAGTAAATCTCAAGGACAGCTGGTGTTCAATTGTTGACGGAGAAATTTTTGTCAACGGAATGCACATTTCTCCTTACGAACAGGGAAACATCTTTAACCGTGATCCGATGCGTGTGAGAAAGCTTCTTATGCACAAAAAAGAGATTTTAAAGCTCTACGGCACGGTTAAGCAGACGGGATATTCACTTATCCCGATTAGTCTGTATTTCAAGGATAGCAAGGTAAAACTTCAGGTTGGACTCTGCAAAGGTAAAAAGCTATACGATAAGCGTGCCGATATGGCAGAACGCTCCGCAAAGCGTGATATGGAGCGTGCCATTAAAGAACAGAGAAGATAGTTTGGTGTTACTATGAGTTTGCGTAGCTTGTACGAAAATATTTCGGAATACAGCGATTTTGCTTTAATCGGACGGGACTTTTCTGCCTTTGATACCGATTATTCCGTGCTCGGCTTTGCAAATTCGTCCGATAAAACTGAGCTTGTTCTGTTGAATTTCAATTGTTCCAAAGATGATATTTGCTGTGAAGATTTGACTTTGAGAGAAAATATCATTTTTGAAAAGAAAAATAATTCTGATTTGTCCGATGATTTTTCCGCAATTGTAATTGACGGACAGCGTTTTGACTTTGACTCAGTATGCGGTGAAACGCTTGAATGTTGCGAATTAACAAGGTCATATATCATCTCAGAGTTTATGAAACTCGGTTGGAAGAGCGACAGGCTTTTCGACGCTCCTCTTGATTCTCTGTTCATAAACTTTATTGAACTTGAGAATAAAATTGATGATTTGTCTTCGCTTGATTTGACAAAAAATGTTGAAATAATATTTTCAAAATATCAAAAGACAGATTATCCGTTAGTAAAACTCAGTCTTGAAGTTGGCAAGGAAGTAAATATTCCGATTGGAATTTTTGACGGTGAAAATCAGATTGTGATTAAAAATCTTAAACTTTTGTATACAGCCGATAATTCCGAAATGAAAGAATTTGTTGAAAATGATATTGTGCTTCCGTATGTTGAGTATTCGTGTGATGATGAAATCTCAGTGATATTCTGCCTTTTTGATGAGCTTGACAAACCTTTCAAAGGGATGGGTGTATTGGCAACCGATGACGGCGTTGTTGCTTTTGCAATGGATAATTCGAACAAAAGCGATTTGAAAACGGCTGTGATATATTCACCGATTGAGCCGAATACAAAGCATATTGAATGTTGTCTTGTCTGTTGTGAAAAAATACTTGATAAGCCTGTTACCGAATACAGGTTTTCAATATAAAATTTTTAAATTGAATATGGGGATGTAAAGGTTTCGACGGGGATTTCAAACCTTGGTAAGCGAGCGGCGGTGCGGAACCGCCATAAAATCCGCAACTTTAAAATTAACTGACAACAAAACAGTTGCTTTAGCAGCCTGAGTGCTGCTCGTTCCTGCACAGAGTACCTCGGCTGTGTAAGGGGCGTCGATTAGAGGTAAATGTGAACAGGGGAGCGCTCCGAACCCTGTCACAGCTTAGGAGCTGCCAAAGTGCATAGCCTGTTGATGGGCGATGCACCGAGGGAGATTTAAAACACCAACTGCGCTCGGAGAAACCCTTGGCAAGATTTTTTCGGACAGGGGTTCGATTCCCCTCATCTCCACCAACTCGGTCACGATTGCATATGCAGTCGTGACTTTTTCTGTTTATGCAAAAATGCACTTACAGACTTTTGATAAGAAAAAGGCTTTGACCTTTTACAGTCAAAGCCTCATACTGCCATGGCAATGTCTTGGGTTTATTAAGTTTTATCATACTGCCTTATAAAACTTCGGCATATTCCGTGGCAGTCTTTTTGTTTAAATTTCGTTTGGATTTTTACTTTATCATTTTTAAAAATTCCTGTTTTGTCAAAAGCTTTGCAAAGCCGTAGTCACGACATATTTTTTGGCAAATCCTTTTTGTTTCATCGTCCATACCGCAGTCAAGGCAAATTACACAGTCATTTCTTCCTCTGCTTATCCATTTTACCTTTGCGGCAGCACTTCGCAAAATATATTCGGCATTTTCACATTTTCCGCTGACGGGAGCAACAAACATAACGGTATTATTTTTTCTGTTACGAAAGAGAAAAAATGTTAATTCACGGACAAATGCACAAATTCCGATTACGGCAAAAACAACAAGAAAAACAGCCGATACAACATTCATGTAATTCACCTCAGTACATTTTATTGCAGATGTTTCAAAGTGTGCGGTATAAATCCGCAAAATGCAGAAACAATATAAAAAGCGGCTAATCCGCAAAAATGAATGAGGAGAATGAATACTATGGAAAACAATGCATATTGTAACCAAAGCATTATGTGCTCGGTAACAAACTGTAAGCATCACAACAGCACAAAGGACTACTGTTCGCTTGAAGCAATCAAGGTCGGAACTCACGAGGCAAATCCGACTGTTTGTCAGTGTACGGACTGCCAGAGCTTTGAAGCAAAGTGCAGCTGCAAGTAATTTGATTTGAAGCTTACACCCTCAGCCCCTCGGACTGGGGGTGTTTTGGCTTTAAAAGGGGATGAATTTGTGGAGATTTTTTCATCGGCGATTTTTCAGATTGCGGTTTTGTTTTCGTTTATATTTATCGGTTTTACAATCCGACAGGGCGGATTTTTGCCGGAAAATTCAGCCGAAATTTTTTCAAAGCTTGAGAACAGAATTCTTATGCCCGCCGTTGTAATTAACACATTCCGCACCAATTGTACAGTAAAAAACATAAGCGAAAAATGGGTGTTCATTGCCTACAGCACGGGGGTTCTGCTGTTTTGCATTGCAACGGGATTTGTTGCGTCAAGATTTCTTTGTAAGACGGAATATCTGAAAAAGGTGTACCGCTATTCAATTTCCGTTTCAAATTTCGGATTTGTCGGAACTGCAATGGTGTCGGGAATATACGGCGCAGAAAGCATGGAGCTTTTCGACTATCTTATGTTCACTTTACCGCTTAATCTGTTTACTTATTCAATAGGAATTGCGTGGCTTGTGCCGAACGGACACGGCAAATTTTCAATGAAAAATTTTGTTAATCCGATTTTTGTTTCAATTTTTATCGGAGCAATTCTCGGTTTATTGCCGATTCCGAAATTCAGACTTGTCACAACAATAATCAATTCAACCGCCGCCTGTATGTCTCCGATTGCAATGATTCTGACAGGCTTTGTAATAGGCGGCTACAGCTTTGCAAATCTTTTCGGCAAATGGCAGACCTATGTTGTTGCAGGAATCCGCCTTGTGTTTCTGCCAACGGTTTCGGTTCTGATATTAAAGCTTTTTAACGCACCTCAGGAGGCAGTTGTTGCAACACTTTGCGCAAATGCAATGCCGCTTGGACTTAACACGGTAATCATTCCGTCAGCCTACGGAAAAAGTCCCGATGACGGGGCAAGCATGGCGCTTGTGTCACAGCTTACGGCAGTTTTTACAATACCGATTTTGTTCTATATTCTGCTTTAACCCTTGATTAATTCCCACTCCATTGGTACAATATAGGTATAAAAATTTTGGAGGTTTGATTATGGAATTATCTGAGGCTTTAAATAACAGAAAAAGCACAAGACATTATATAGATAAAAAGATTGAAAAAAGCCTGCTTGATGAAATGCTGTTGGCGGCAAATCTTGCTCCTTCGTGGAAGAACTCGCAGACGCCGCGCTTTTATGTTGCAACAGGCGAGAAAAGTAAGAATGCCGTAAGAGAGGCACTCCCCGAATTTAACAGAAAAAATTCAGAAAATGCATCCGCATATATCGTGACAGCCGTTGTTCTCAACCGTTCGGGTTTTGACAAAGACGGTACTGCAGTGACTGAAATCGGCAACGGCTGGGGATATTACGATCTTGGCCTTAACAATATGGCACTTTTGCTAAAGGCAACCGAACTCGGTATTTCAACCCTTGTTATGGGTATCCGTGACGGTGAAAAGCTCAGAAAAGAATTTGACATTCCCGAAACAGAGGCTGTTGTCAGCGTTATCGCAGTTGGTTACACTGATTCCGAAATCGTAAGACCGAAGAGAAAATCCGTTGAAGATTTTGCAAAATTTTATGAGGAATGAGAGGCTTACATAATGAGTGAATTTATCGAAAAACTGAAATCAAGAAGAAGCGTTCGCAGCTTTAAGTCTGATATGCCGCCAAAGAAAGTTATTGACGAAATCATTTCCGCAGGTCTGTATGCACCGTCAGGAATGAACAGACAGCCGGTTATTATCGTTGCCGTTACAAACGAAGAAATGCGTGACAAGCTTTCAAGAATGAATGCTGAAATTATGGGAAAAGATGTTGATCCGTTCTATAACGCTCCCGTTGTTCTGATTGTGCTTGCCGATAAAGCAGCTCCTACATATCTGTATGACGGTACTCTTGTAATGGAAAATCTTATGCTTGCCGCCCATGATGAGGGACTCGGAAGTTGTTGGATTCACCGTGCAAAGGAAGAATTTGAAAGCAAAGAGGGCAAAGAAATTCTCGAATCACTCGGCATTGAGGGTGACTATGAGGGTATCGGTCACTGCGTTATCGGTTATGTGAACGGTGAATATCCTAAAACTTCACCGAGAAGAGAAAACCGTGTTTTTTATGTTGAATGAGGGAATTTGTTTTTTGAAAGGATTGAACAAGGTTGACTTTGCAACAGTTAAAATATGTTGTCACCGTTGCCCGCACAGGCTCAATGAGTGAAGCGTCAAAAGAACTTTTTATTTCCCAACCGGGACTTACAACATCAATTCGTGAGTTGGAAACGGAAATGGGCATAAAGATTTTTACACGCACAAACAAGGGCGTTGTAACTTCAAACGAGGGTGAAAGATTTCTCGGCTATGCACGACAGGTTCTTGAACAGGCAAGCCTGCTTGAGGGAGTGTATAAGTCGGGAACAAAGATAAAGCAGCAGTTCTGCGTTTCAACCCAGCACTACTCGTTTGCAGTCAACGCATTTGTTGATCTTATCCGACGGTTTGCAGGCGAGGAGTATGATTTTTCACTTCGTGAAACCGAAACCTACGAAATTATTGACGATGTTGCAAAGATGAAAAGCGAAATCGGAATTCTTTATCTCAACAGCTTTAACAAAGATGCGCTGATGAAAATTATAAAATCAAAGTCGCTGACATTTACCGAGCTTTTTACGGCAAAGCCTCATGTGTTTGTATCAACCGACCATCCGCTTGCAGATAAAAAATCCGTTACAATGGAGGAGCTTGCCGATTATCCGTATCTCTCGTTTGAACAGGGGGAGCATAATTCTTTCTATTATTCGGAAGAAATTTTCAGCACGGTCGGGCGTACAAAAAATATCAGAGTGACAGACAGAGCAACCCTGTTCAACCTTTTAATCGGACTCAACGGCTACACAGTTTGCAGCGGTGTAATCGACAATGAGCTTAACGGTGATAATATAACCGCAATCCCCCTTGATGAAGAGGGCAATATGAAAATCGGTTATATCGAAAATAAAAAGATTCTGCACAGTAACCTTGCCGAGGCATATATTGAGGCTTTAAAGAAACATATTTGATATAAGAAAAACTAATAGCAAACGGCTGATAACAAGTATTTTACAAGTCTATGAATTCATAATATAATTAACTCATCAAATTTCCACGGAGGTATTTAAGATGAGTAAACAGCACACACCATTTAGATTTGAAACAGTAGGCAGCTTTTTAAGACCCGATTATCTTAAAAAAGCAAGACTTGATTTTGAAAACGGTAAAATCACAAAAGAAGAGCTTACCGCAGTTGAGGACAAGGCTATTCTTGACCTTGTTGCAAAACAGAAAAAAGTCGGTATAAAAGCGATTACCGACGGTGAATTCCGCAGAGCAACATGGCATCTTGACTTCATGTGGGGATTTAACGGAGTTGAACACAAAAAAACCGAAAACGGTGTTGCATTCCACGGCGAACAGGCTTTGATTGACGATACATGGCTTTCCGGCGAAATCTCGGTTGACAGTCATCCGTTTGTTGAACATTACAAATTTGTAAAGGCTCTTGAGGATGAAAACACAGTAGCAAAGCAGACAATTCCTGCTCCCGCACAGTTTTTCCAGCAGTTCATCATTCCTGCAAATATTGAAACGACAAGGAAGTTCTATTCGACAGATGAAGAACTTATAAACGATATTGCAAACGGATACAAAAAGGTAATCAAAGATCTTTACGATGCAGGTTGCAGAAATATCCAGTTTGACGACTGCACATGGGGCGTTCTTGTTGCGGAGGGTAGCGTAAACCGCTATGGCGAGGATGCAGATTTTAAGAGTATCAGTGAGAAACTTCTCAAGGTAAACAACCTTGCAATTGAGGGTAAGCCCGATGACCTCGTAATCAATACTCATGTTTGCAGAGGTAACTATCATTCTGCATACTTCAGCAGCGGTGCATATGATCCTGTTGCAGAGAAACTTTTCGGTGAAGAAAATGTCAACGCTTATTATCTTGAGTTTGACGATGAGCGTTCAGGCGGTTTTGAACCGTTAAAATATGTGAGCGGTGACAAAAAGGTTGTTCTCGGTCTTATCACAACAAAGTCACCTGTTCTTGAGGATAAGCAGACTGTAATCAATCGTATTCATGAGGCGGCAAAGTATATTCCGCTTGACAGATTGTATCTCAGTCCGCAGTGCGGTTTTGCATCATGCGAAATCGGTAATAAGCTTACCGAGGAAGAGCAGTGGGCAAAGCTTGCTCTTGTAAAAGAAATTGCAGAAGAAGTTTGGAAGTAACTATATATAAAAAAGCCGACACTTTTCGGAGTGTCGGCTTTTTATCTGTCATAAATCAGTCCTTGCGTTTTGAACTGAATTTGTATGATATAAGGTTGAGGATAAGGAAAATTAAGATTGCACCGATTGAGTACATCATCATAAATGTGAAATCCACTTCGTTTCCGAAAAGGTTGAGGTTGGTTGCAAACGCTTTTTCTGCCTCTGCGGCAAACATTCCGTGGTCTGCTCCTGCGAGTGAGGTTGAAATATCGTTAATGCACGGGCTGACAAGCACATTTCTTATCATAGCCGCAATGTGTGAGCCGGGGATAAGATTTACAAATGTCTGAACTCCGTCCGAAAACTGGCTGACGGGAATGTATGCGCCGATTACAAAACCGATTGCAACCGAAATAAGTGTGTTGAATGCGGCATAGGTTGAATTCTTTTTGAAAAATGACGCAACAAACATAAGAATAAGTACAGCCGAAACAGAGCCTAAAATCACAAGTCCGTATAATTTTAAAAGCTCTGTAAATTCGGGAAAGCTTGAACCCGATATGCACGAAAATGCGATGCCTGCCGTCAGCAAAATTGCACTGATTACAATTGTGTTTATAACCGCACCCGAAAAGTAGGAGAGAACAACCGTACTGCCCTTTACGGAAGAAGCGTTGTAGTCGTAGTCAATCTTGTTCTGCTTGTCGGAAATCATTACCGAAAGCGAGTTCATTGCAACCGTAACAACAGATGTTCCGATAACGCCCGATACAAGCCATGAATTTACAAGTGCGTTAATCAAATTGTCCTCTGTTTTGATGTTGAAGCCGTCAAGCATTGAAGCCATTGAATCGACATAATTCTGTTTGAGAAATAAAAGATAAAGTCCGAGTATGATAATCTGCGTCATCATTGAGAAGATGATTGCGGTTTTGTCCTTTAAATATACCTTTATATTTCGTTTTGTCATACCCTTGTATGAGCAAAGTGTTCTTTGAAATTTCATATCAGTCACCCAGCCTTTTACCCGTTACGGTCAGAAACACATCGTCCATATTGCCTTTGATAATCTCAAAATCGACAATTTTAGTATGTTTGTTTGTAATTTCAAGAGCCTGTCTGCTGTCCTTGATTTTGATTTTATACGCATCTCCGACTCTTTCAAATTCGAGATTATCGGCCTTGAGAAGATTATCGTTTTCAGAATTTTCTTCCGTGTACCAAACAAGGCTGTTTGACGAATAATCTTTTTTGAGATTATGCGGAGAATCGTTGGCAACAATTTTGCCCGAATCAATAATCACCACATTGTCGCAGTCAACTGTTTCTTCCATATAGTGGGTTGTGAGGAATACCGTAAGTCCTGTTTCTTTGCGAAGATTGTGGATGATTTTCCACACCTGCAGCCTTGTTTTCGGGTCAAGTCCCGTTGTCGGTTCGTCAAGAAACAGGAGCTTAGGTCGGTTAATAAGCGCCCTTGCAATGTCAACCCGTCTGCGCTGGCCACCGCTCAATGTTCCGTATTTTCTTTTGAGAATTTCCGAAAGGTCAAAGGTTTGTGTAAGGCTTTCAATTCTTTTGGCGATTTCTTTTTTGTTGAGTCCGTAATATGACGCTCTCGATTCAAGATTTTCTTTAACGGTAAGCTGTTTGTCAAGTACAGAACCCTGAAAAACAATTCCGATAAGCTCCTTGATTTTGTTCTTTTCTTTGTCAAGGTCATATCCGCCGATTTTAACATTGCCCGATGTTTTTTCAAGCACCGTACAAAGAATGTTGATTGTGGTTGATTTGCCTGCGCCGTTAATTCCGAGAAATGCGAAAAACGAACCCTCTTCAACCGTGAATGATATATCATTTACTGCGTGAACATCTTTATAATTCTTTACAAGATTTTTAACTTCGATTATGTTACTCATTAAAAATCCCCTCCTTCTGTCAACATAGTAGCACCTTGCAATTCAAAAGAAAAGCAATTTTAGCTGTGTTGCAAAAAGAGGGGAGTAAGTTGCGATTTTGTATGTCAAAATGCAGTTATTCGTCCTGATAATCCTCGTCAGCGTTAAATCTTTTGAGTGATTCATTAATTGATTTTGCCGTGCTTGTCCGTGTAATGTAGCTGAAAAGAAATGTCAGCAGATACACGGCGGTAACCATTGCAAAAACCAAAAGCGCCATAGGAAAATTCTTGTACCAACCAAGCAAAAATCCCTCGGTCATAACAATTGCCTGAATAAGGCAGAAATGAATGACAATTCGTATGCGAGCCTGCAGTTTGGTGGGTTCTTCTTTAAAGTAAAAAAGCAGAGTCGGAATTGAAGTTACCGCACCTGTTCCCATTACGACCCACGGAAAATAGGGGGGATAGTATTCGATTAATGCAATTGAATTTGCAAGGCTTACAACAAAAAGCATTGCAACCGTGATTATGAAAAAGTCCTTTATGACTTCCTTTATAATTTCCTTTAAAGAATCATTCATAACAATACCTCACATTCCAAGCTTTTTCTTCAAGGTCGGCACATACTGCCTTGAAATAATTGCCGTTTCACCGTTTACAAGCTTTGCCTCAAAACGGCTGTTGACAGACGGTGACACGGAACGGATTTTACCGATATTCAGTATCATCGACTTTGAACATCTGAAAAATTTTGTTCCTTTTAAAATTTCTTCAAGCTCATACAGCTTTTGTTTGGTTTCATAAATATTGTTTTTGCAGTATATAAAGGTTTTGTTGTCAACCGATTCTATGTAGAAAATTTCCTTCGTGTCAAGCTTGAACATCTCGCCGTCTTTTGATGCAAGAAGAAAACTTTTCTGCCCCTTAATGCTGTTTGCAAGTGACATAACCTCGTCGCTGATTTCATGACAGCAAATAATAATTTCTTCCCGTTCCTCAATCCCAACCTGACGGATTGTAACATTAAACATCGCATTCCCTCCGTTCATCAACCATTTTACCATATCAAAAAGAAAATTAACAGTACCGAACCCTAACTTGCAAAATTATGTCGGTAAATTACAATTTTTTTGTTGACAAATAAAAATATTACTAATAGAATAATACTATTATTTATTATCTGATTTATTGGAGAGGTTTAAATGAGAGCGTTGACATTTAAAGGATATCTTCTTTCACAACTACAGGAATTGTCGGGAGTGGGCGGAACATCTTTGTACTCGTTTTCAAAACTTGCCGAAAATAATTTTCGCCTTAAAGATGTTTTATGCCTTTATCTTATGATGTTTACCGATAAAAATTTAAAGAATAAACTTCTTAAAAAGTACGACTATCTTAATGACGGTTGCGAAAAACTTTCGGGAATTACGGACAATAATGTTGAAAAATATGTTTCCGAAAAAGAATTAAGCGAGTACAAAACAATCTATGATAACTACCTTTACAGATTAAACAAACACAATAATGAAACAAAAATCAAAAATTTGATGTATAAAAAAATCTGTGAAGTTAAACAGCAAAAGTGTATTACAAACTACCGCATTTATAAGGGATTGAACCTTAATGCAGGTAATGTCAATTCTTTTCTCAAATACGGCAACACTGATAAATTGAGTGTTGAAACAGTAAGAAAAGTTCTTACATTTATTAATGAATATTAATAAAAATATATTGACAATATAATATTGCAATGATATAATCAGCTAAACAAAAAGATTAACATTGTATTGCTTTTGAGAGGTGTTGTTTATGTTTTGGTTAGTTTTCTGGATTTTGGTGTGTGTTGCAATTCTTGCTTACGGAATTCGCAGAATGGCAAATCACAATTATCGTTTTGGCTCGGGACTTTTCAAGAGCAGTGACAGCAATCTTGACGAAAAGGACGAGTTTGTCGATAAGGATTATTATGACAAAAAGAATCTTTTTAAATAATATAAAGCAAAATCTAAGGCTCTTGAGTTGTTTTCAAGAGCCTTTTGTTGTGTAAAAACGCTCCCGCATTGTACGGGAGCATTTCTTATTTTATTGCCTTTATAAACTTGTAATACGGCTTTTTGATGCGAGGGAGATTATTGTAAATTTCTTCAATGGAATTATAGTAAGCGTTTTCAATAATCTTCAGTTCATCATCGCTTATCGTGTGATTGCTGAACCTCGCCTTTTCATACACGGATTTCACTTCATCTGTAATCAGAAGATGCGAAATTTTCGTTAGATTTTTAAGTTCTTTATAAATGCAGATTGCCCGTTTATTGTTTCTTCCTGTTTCAAATCTTTGTTTTCTCTTTTTGATAATGATAATTCTTCTTGAGAAAATTGCGATTAAAGCAAGGGCAACAATTCCCAATGACATCATAGCGATTGTAAATCCGTTAAATTCAAATGAAGATTTACTGTCATTTTTCGGCTTTGTGCTGTGAGAAACCGTGCCGTTTGTCGGAGCAGTCGGTGCTGTTGTAGGTTCAACGGTTGTTGGCTGAGTTGTGTCCGTACTGCCGCCGCTTGCTCTTTGAGAGCCGACATACCTTGCCGGCTGAAACGATGACGGTGTACATTCAAGCGGAATCCAACCCGCCGTATCGCTGTAATACTCAACCCATGCGTGAGCGTTGTCGGTTGTTACGGTAACGGTCTGATTTGCGTATGCGGTTGCATAGTAGCCTGTAACGTATCGTGCCGGAATCCCGAGTGCCCTCAGCATAAGCGTACCGGCTGTGGCAAAATGAACACAATATCCCGTGTCGCTCTCGTTGAGAAACCAAGTTGCAAAATCTTTGCCCGACGGCATTTTCGGAGTTTTTAACGAATAGGTTTTACTGTTTGAAATATAGTTTTTTACCATTTCAATCTTTTCGGAAACGGTAAGCTCCGAGTCGAGAAAGCCCTCTTGCTCTGCAATTCTACGCAACTCATTTTCTGTTGCGCTTGGAATTTCAAGATAGGTGTCATACACAAATGCTTTGTAATTTTCCGCTTCGGCTGAATTATTGTATCTGTATGTGTTTTCAGCATAAAACGGATAGTGCGAATAATAAAATTCGTTTTTATCCGTACCGTTTTTTACGCACACATCGGCAACCGAATTGAGATTGTCGGGTAGACTTTCCAAAAAGTAGGGAACATAGGCAATCTTACTTTCATTCAGCATATGAACCCTTGTATCGGTTAAAGCATTGTTTCCGATTGTTGCCGTAAACGGTACGAAATCCTGCGGATATCTTGCGACATCATTGTCGGAAATGATACTCCATATATTGTCCCTGTAGTCGGCATATGCTGTGCCTTTGAGATAAATATTACCGCCAACTGCCGAAGTGACCGTCATAACAGGTGTATGCGTCTGCGTCAGCGGAGAAATATCGCTGAGATTTTCTTTTTCTTCAAGTGAACCTTTGATTTCATTAAGGTTTTTTTCTGTGGAAGTTTTTCGTCCGTCATCAATATTAAAGCTGTTTTCAATGCTCTGCAAAAGGTTTTCCTGCCAGTCAAATCGCTCATATTTTTCAATCGGATTGAACGCAAGCAAAATTGCCATCACAACAAGCATTGTTCCGAATGAAATTGCCGCAATCACACCGCCCTGTGACGGTCTGAATTTGCGTGTGTTCTTTGAAATGTACAAGGCAATAAGACTTGCAATTGCAATAAAAAGACAAACGAGCGACGGTAGAGTGTTTACAAGAATGAAGCAGGGGACAAGCAGTACCATTGACAGCAATGACGGAATCAAAATACGCTTGTATCGTATCAGGCTGATTGTAAAAACTGCACTCAGTATTGCCGAAATAAACACAAAAAGTCCTGTTGCGCTTGTGCCGAGGGTATCTCCCAAAATAATTTTGTTCTGTACGGGAAGATATTGCGAAAGCAGTTTTAAAGCCTGAGTAATAACATAACTCAATTGCTCAAGTATGCTTTCAAGTGAAAACAGCAGAGTGAATACAAAAACAATCATAGTGATTGCTACGCTGATAAACAGTACACCCGACTTTTTGACAAGGGAGGCAAGCAATCCGTAAATTGTGCAGAAAATTGACGTAGGAACTACTATGATGTACCATTCTATTTTTATATCAAAAGAGGTGACAAGACAGTAAAACAGGCTTGAAATCAAAGTTACGCAGAGAAGAATGTCAATCGTAAAGCTTGTTTTGTTTTTCACAACAAGTCAACCTCCTCACGATCGGCAAATATACTATAATGCTGAAAATAATTTGTGTCGGCAACAAAGCTGCTTTCCGTGTTTAGATAGAGTGCGGAAAAATAGTTTAATATATCGCTTTCGCATCTTATCTCAAAAGGATTGCCGTTCCTGTCACAGGCAAAGCAAATGCCTATGCTCTTAATCATATATCGGCAGACATACATCAGCTTTGCAAAAACAACATCATTTTCGTCTGCATTATCTCCGAAAAAAGGCATTATAAGACAGTTCTTGATTATCGGAACATTCGGTTCTTTTACAATTAGCCCATCGCTTTTTGACGAAAGCTTCCAATGAACATTGCGCAGACTGTCACCGTGACGGTATTCACGAAGCTCATAAATTTCGCTGTTGCCTACAGGCTTAGGCTTGTATCCCGTAACCGTGAAATTACTGCTGTCGGGGATAATTTTCGGTTTTTGTTGTTTTGGAAGAACACGAACAAAGCTGTGCTTTTTTATTCTAATCGGAAGAAAAAATATGCCGAGCATATCGTAAACTTTACCGTTTTTGCATACAATGTCAAGCTGTCCGCAATGCTGTGTAAGACTGTTGCATTGTCTGATTAACGGCTTTGTAAATGTACCCGAAAATCTGATTTTTATGTTTTCAGAAAGATTTGCTGTAAGGTTGGTTGATTTTATATTCAGCGTGAGCATAGGGCAGAAGAGCGGTTTCTTCTTCTTGCCTGATATTGCAATGTAAAACTCATCCTTGATAAAAACATTTTCTTTTGCAAAAATTTCAATATCGGAGCGTACACTCCGTATCATAAAAGGCAGACTCAGCAAAAGCGAGATTATCGGAATTGAAACAACTGTCAGGAACAAAAACCATGAGAACCAGGCGTAATAAAAAATGCTGAACAAAAATGTTCCCGTCAGCAGACAAAGATAAATTATTATGTTCCTTATCATTTTCAAGTCCTCGGCTTTGGAGTTTTTCTGAGAATTTCTTGCAGAATTTCTTCGCTGTTCTTTTTTGATGCAGAGGCTTTTGCGTTGAGAATTATTCTGTGGTTTACGGTGCAGATAAAAATATTCTGCACATCTCTCGGCACAATGTAATCTCTGCCCTCGGCAAATGCGACAGCCTTTGCCATATCGGTCAGTGAAAGCGTTGCTCTCGGGCTTGCACCTCTTGAAAGCAACGGATGCTTTCTTGTTGCCGAAATGAGTGACACAATATATCTTGCCATATCATCGCTGACAAAAACATTCTGAACCTCCGACTGCATCTCAAGAAATTCATTTTTGGATACAATGCAGTTTACTGAGTTAAGGGGATTTTTACCGCTTCTGTTAAGCAGCATTTTACATTCCGCATCGCTGTCGGGATATCCCATTGAAAGCCTTACCGTGAATCGGTCAATCTGTGAATCAGGCAAAAGCTGTGTTCCCGACGCTCCTGTCGGGTTTTGCGTTGCAATAACAGAAAAAGGCTTTTCAAGCTTGAAAGTGTTGCCTTCAACAGTAACCTGCCGTTCTTCCATTGCTTCAAGCAAAGCCGCCTGAGTTCTGCTTGAAGTTCTGTTTAACTCGTCTGCAAGAAAAAGATTACAGAATACAGCGCCCTTGTTGAAAGTGAATTTTCCTGTATCCTTGTTATAGACCGCAAAGCCTGTGATATCTGACGGCAAAGTGTCGGGAGTGAACTGTACTCTGCCGTATTCAAGACCGAGCGCCTTTGAAAACGCAACCGCCATTGTTGTTTTGCCCACACCCGGAATATCCTCAATAAGAATGTTTCCTCCTGTGAGCAACGCAAGCAGAGTGGTGACAACCGCCCTGTCTTTACCGTTTATTACCTTTTTTACCTCATTGGTTATAAGTTGAAATTTATTCATTATTTGTTCCTTTGTGTTAAAATTTGTTGTTATATTATTTATACAATAATTGAATCTGAGCAACGCTCTCTTTAAATTATATTTGATTTGCTTTTTTATTGCAAGTCTTTTTCGTAAAATACAGACCAACTACAGATGTGAAGATATGTTTTTAGGTTATGCAGAATATATGCAAAAAAACGGCAGTCCGTAAAGAACTGCCGTCTGAAAATTAAATTGACAAATAAGAATTAAACTGTTAGAATAAGACCGTGATACCTGCATTAAACGGTAGGCGGTTTCTCCTCACAAGAGGAGGTGGTAACCATGACAATTTCCGATGTATGTTTACTCGGCACTTTAATCGTCAGCGTTATCGCTCTTTGTTACCAAGTCTTTGGCAATAAAAAGTAATTTTTTTATTTACATACATAAATAAAAAAGAAAATAACCGCCCGAATTTCGAAGCTCCGGCGGTTGTTTTCTAACCATAAAGAGTGAGAATCCGCTTATCGCAGGTATCTCCTTTTCTATAATTATATTAAACCAAATAAAGAAAAATGTCAAGTACCTTTCGGGTACCTGACATTTCCTTTATTACCAAATATTTGGCAACAAAAAGTAATTTTGTTTCTTCGTACATATATGTATATTTAAATAAAAAAGAAACTGACCGCCCAAAATTCGAACCTTTGGCGGTTAGCTTCTAACCAACAAGTGGAGAATCCGCTTATCGCAAGTATCTCTTTCTGTAAATATATTAAACCAAATAAAGAAAAATGTCAAGCATCGTTTTGATACTTGACATTTTTTATTCAACCGAAATTATCTTCCGAGAATTTCTTTTTTCTGCTCATGGTTTTCATCGTACAAAAGACCGCAGACAGCCATTTTTCTGATGATATTTTTAACGGTGAGGTCAAGACCTGTGTTTTCCGAATAGTCGGCAGGATAGATAAAATCAACTCTGTCTTTCATCAGCAAGTCCTCAACCTTGCTGTCCTTTTTTCGGTAAACTGCAATTGAATACCCGCCGTAGGCTTTCATCATTTTCATACACGGAACATCTGAAAGACCGTCGCCTATGTAAATCATATTGCAGAACGGAACCCGCTTGCTGTCCTCCGGCATTGAACGGTTGAGGTCAACATCATTTGCAACATCAAGAACACCTTTGTTGATTCTGTAAACAAACTGCGTTTTGTTGGTGTAATTTACATCGGTTTTAGGCCATACGGCATTGCCGCTTTCATCGTAAAGAAATTCACACGCAAAAATGCTTTTAAAGTTTTTGCTGATTTCCGTACCTTCAATAATTTCTTTCATACCCGAAGAAATTACATAATGTTCAACCTGCATTCCAAGCTTTTCGCCAAAGTCGGAAATCCTTTTGAACCAATCCTTTACGCCGTCAAAAAACTCAACATTTTTTCCCATTTCAACAAGGTCATTTCGCAAAAGAGGCATATTCCTTTCACGGGACATTTTTACCATTGCGTACATATACGCAAGAATTGAGTCCATATGTTCGCTTTGACCGAGTTCGTTTGAAAATTTCCAGAACTCGTCTTCGGTCATATTAAGACGGGGGATAAAGCTGTAATCCTGCATATCCTTTGTGCAAAGGGTACGGTCAAAGTCATACATAATCGCTGCAACGGGCATTCTGTTCATAACCGCTCCTTATCCGACTGTGGTCGGCTGTGTGACGCTTTTGGCAGATGTCGAATCTGCCTGAGTTGTTGGTTCCTCTTTATATTGTGTAATCTTAATGCTTTTGATAACAATGTTCTTAACGGGGATGTCATCCTTGTCAACCTTAGCCGAGGCGATTTTGTCAACAACATCCATTCCGTCAATTACCTGTGCAAATACCGTGTAGCCTCTGTCAACCGCATTGTATGCACCGTCAAGATAGGCGTTTCCTCCGTTTTCCTCATACAGCTTTTTAACGCTGTCGGGAACGCTGTCGGTATCGTAACAGTTTGTGCCGTTTTTCTCAATGAATGCAGTCAGAAGGTTTGAATCCTTGTAGTTTGCAAGCTGGGTTTTGATAGAATCCCATTGATTTGCAAGATGTTCCCAGCCGCCTTCATTCTTATATGTTTCGGCAGTTTTCTGATTGATGAAGAATGCACTTTCGTTTGTGTCCGCACCTGTGTTTGACATTGCAACAGCGCCTCTGATATTGAAAAGCCTGTCGCAAAATTCATCTTCAAAAGCCTCGCCGTATGAGCTTGTACCGCAGTAACCGCCGTTGATCATAAAGTCTTTTGTTACTTTGCTGAAAAGTGAATTGTTATACTTTCCTGCTTTTGCAAGGTTTACAAAGTTTGTAACGGTCTTTGGTGCCTGTTCGGGGAAAAGCCGCATTGTTATGTCACCGTATGAGGTGTGAACAACTGCGATTGTATCGCCGTTCTTCGGCATATCAAGCTGAAAACCGACAGGGTTTGAATCGTGAATAATGTTCGGATTGATTCCGAGAGTAGCGGTATCAATGCCGATGCTTTCAAGGTAGTTCTGTGCGGTAGGTTCATCAGCCGTGCTTACGGCAGTAGTTGCAGGTGTTGTTTCGTCGGGAGTCTGCGAGACTACAGCCTTCTTATCACCGCAACCCGAAAATGCCAATGCAGAAACACACATAATTGATGCAACCGATACGGCACACATTTTTTTAAGATTGTAAGTATTCATAGATTTGTTTCCTTCCTGTCAAGCCTCGTTGTTATGTAATGTTTCCAAAGTTTCCAAAAAACAACCTCGGCTCTTCTAATCTGGATTTTATTCTAAAACACACATATTTATAGTACCATAATTTAAATAAAAATGCAAGTTTGCCGCTTTTTATGAAGGAAAGCGTAGCAAATACAATAAAATTTTTCTGCAAAAAATTGCGTCCGTGTAATAAGACAGAAAACTTTTTCATATGATTTTCTGTAAACCTAAATATGACGGAGGCTTTAAAATGTCAGAATATTTACCCGAAGGAAAACTTATATCCGAACAGGAAAACATAAATATACTTCACTCATTAAAGCTGCTTGAGGATGCAAAAAACAGCGAAAAGATTCTTGAGGCAAAGGCTTGTGTATGCGACAGCAGTCACAACCTTATTGTTGACCTTGCAGGCATAAAAGGCATAATTCCGAGGGAGGAGGGTGCAATTGGAATTAAGGACGGCTCGGTTCGTGACATAGCCGTGATTTCAAGGGTGAACCGTCCCGTCTGTTTCGTTGTCACCGACATAACCGAGGACGAAAACGGCAAGCCGATTGTAATGCTCTCCCGTGAAAAAGCACAACGCAAATGCCTTGACGCATACATTTCAAGGTTGCGATGCGGAGATATTGTGCCTGCCCGCATAACTCATCTTGAAAACTTCGGTGCATTCGCAGACATAGGCTGCGGAATTGTTGCACTTATGCCCATTGACACAATTTCGGTTTCAAGGATTGAACACCCTGCCGAGAGATTTACTGTAGGAATGGATATCAAAGCCGTTATCAAATCTGTTGAAAACGGTCGTATAAGCCTCAGTCACAAGGAGCTCCTCGGCACATGGGAAGAAAATGCCGAAAGGTTTTGTGCCGGTGAAACCGTGTCGGGAATTATCCGAAGTGTGGAAAACTACGGTGCTTTTGTGGAGCTTACACCAAATCTTGCAGGACTTGCGGAAACAAAAGAGGGAGTCCGTGCAGGTCAGCAGGCGAGCGTTTACATAAAAAGTATCATTCCCGAAAAAATGAAAATCAAACTGATAATTATTGACACCTTTGATTACAAATATAATCCAAAATGCCCCGAATACTATTGCGACAGCGACCGTATCGACCGTTTTGTATATTCACCTGAAAATTGTCGGAAACGGGTTGAAACAATATTCAATACCTGAGTTGACAGAAAAACTCCCGAATGATATTATTTAATTGTGAAATCGAATTATTGTTCGGGAGGTTTAATATGCAGTTTACGACATCCGAGATTATTGTGCTTTTATTTTGTGCAATAACGCTCATTGTTAGCGTTGTCACATTAATAACAGTTCTCAAAAAGAATAATAACAACAGAACGGAGGACGAACTTCAAAGGATATTGCTCAATCAGCAAAGCTTTGCACAGTCGCAAAATGACAGGGCGGTTCAGCTTGAACAAAGACTTCACAGCTTTTCAGCCGACAATGTTCAGAGCCTTGAAAATATCAGACGCTCGGTTGATGAAAAGCTTGAAAGTATAAGGCGGGAAAATCTCCGTCAGCTTGATGAAATGCGACAGACAGTTGATGAAAAGCTTCAAAAAACACTTGAGGAAAAAATGAATAAGTCATTTTCTCTTGTCAACGAAAGACTTGAACAGGTATATAAGGGACTCGGCGAAATGCAAACGCTTGCGGTAGGCGTGGGCGATTTGAAAAAGGTTCTTTCAAATGTCAAAACAAGGGGCATACTCGGCGAAATTCAGCTTGGTGCAATTCTCTCCGAAATCCTTACAAAGGAGCAGTATGAGGAAAATATTGCAACAAAAAAAGGCTCAAAAAATGTTGTTGAGTTTGCAATCAAACTGCCCTCTGACGGTGCCGGCACAGTATATTTGCCTGTTGATTCCAAATTTCCGGGCGATACATATTCTGCTCTCCGTGATGCGGTTGAAAGCTGTGACAAGCAACGCATTGAATCGGCACAAAAAGCACTTGTTCAGCGTATAAAGGGCGAGGCAAAGGATATTCACGATAAGTACATTGATCCGCCGAACACAACGGAATTTGCGATTATGTTTCTTCCGTTTGAGGGGCTTTACAGCGAGGTTGTCAATATGGGACTTGTTGAAGTTCTTCAGCGTGAGTACAAGGTGAATATTGCTGGTCCGAGTACAATGGCGGCTCTGCTCAATTCGTTGCAAATGGGATTCAAAACCCTTGCCGTGCAAAAGAGAAGTGCAGAGGTTTGGAAAATACTCGGCGGTGTAAAGACCGAGTTCGACAAGTTCAATGATGTGCTTGTGATGACACAGCAAAGACTTGATCAGGCAAACAAGGAGCTTGACAAACTTGTGGGTGTTCGCACCCGTCAAATTCAGCGTCAGCTTAAGGATGTTGAATCCGTCAACTTGTCGGAACAGAATCTTTTTGAATAAGCAAAAAATTAAGGCGAAACAGACACAAATCTGTTTCGCCTTCGTTGTTACTGTTGATTAACCTTTGTAGTCAATCCATTCGTCGTCAACCCATTTTTGCTTTGTATCGTTCCATCTTCTGTACTGGAGCTGTCCGTGACTTCCACGACGCCATTTCTTGTAAATTACATCAGCTATCGGCTGAACAGAAGTTGAATCGGCACCGCTCTCCAAAGCTGAACTGTCAGGAGTTGCAACTTCAACAACTGCAACGCTGTCGGGGGTTGAATCTGTTTCTGCTGCACTTGCAACCATAACGGTTCCCTGTGCGATAATTGCTGTCATAATAAATGCTGTAAAAATTTTTGCGGCTTTCTTTTTCATCTGTTATTCCTCCCTTAATATAAGGCAATAATTATAGCAGCCGTTTTCTACATCGGAGTATGGAATAATAATAGAATCATCTTTTGTATAGACAACGCCTTTCTTTTTATCGTAAGGCTTAAAAATAAGGTGAGTGGTTTTGTCTTTTTCAACATACACATACATATTTGTTTCGTCATACACTTCGACATTATCATTGTATTCACCCGATTCAATGAGATCGGCTACACAATCCTCGTATGTGGCATCCCAACCGGGGACAATCAAAAAGCAGTATGAAGCAAAGAATATAGCGACAACAAGCAATGCCATAAAAGCTGTAACAATATTGTTTATAATTGTCTGCTTTTTCTTCGGGTACAGAATCATTTCCATTCTGCTTACAATTTTTTTGCCCTTTTCGTTGGTTACAAAACTCATTCCGACAAGCGCACTTTTCAGTGCAGTTTCCCTGTCGCTCTCTTCACTTTCTTGTTGTTCTTTATAGGCTTTCATTTGCGTTACAAGAACTTCGTAATACACAGTACATCTGTTCTAGCTAAGCTTGCTTGTAACACGCTTGTCACACCTGAGCTCAAGACAGTAGGTTAAATCCTTTTTCAAAAGGTGGGCAAACGGATTCCACCAAAAGATTCCGCAATAAATTTCCGTCAGCAATTTAATCCAAATATCCTTGTTTTTTATATGACAGCATTCGTGCGTTGCGATATATCCAAAATCCCTGTCGTCAAATTCACGATTCGGAATAAGAATAACAAGATTGAAAAATCCGTATGTAACAGGGGAGATAACGCAATCGGTAATTTTTAGCTTAACTTTTCTTCTGATTCCGCACTTTTGCGAAATGAGGTCAAGCTTTGCCTGCATTTCGGGTGTGCCGTCAATAACATTTGCTTTCAGAGCTTTGGCTGCTTTGTAATACTTAATCATCACCCGTGAAATGTATATCACACTTCCGGCAATCCATACTACTACAAGCAGGTTGAGCCATGTGAATTCCGGAACAAACAGCACATCTTTGTTGGGAGTCAGAACATCCATTATTGCGGCATACACATTTTTATCGGAAACTGTATATGTAAATTTGAATTCAAACGGAAATACCATTCTTACAAATGTTACAGCATACAATCCCAAAATCGTATAAAGACCGCAGTAATTACAAAAAGCAACCTTTTTTCTGAAAAAGTAAAGCAGCACTATAAAAATGCTGCTTATTGCAATAGAAAACAAGAATGAATAAAAACTTATTTGCATAAATTATTTGCCGAGTTCTTCACGGCGCTTTTTAAGGAGAGCTTCAAGCTCATCAAAAACATCTGAGCTTTCGGTTTTCTCAATAAGCTCTGAGAAGAGAGTCGGAATATCGCTGTCGGCAAAATTCGGTCTGTCCGAAATCTGCTTGATTGCATAAGCGTCCTTTGTCATTGTAGGAACAAAAGTACGGGCATAGTTCTTAGTCATCTGCTTAACGCCGACAACCTTAATCATGTCCTTCTTGAGAAGAGAATTGATAAGAAGGTTAATGTAACTCTTTTTCCATGTTTTGTTTACAGCCTTCTTAACAATTTCTGAGCTTGTGAGCGGTTCATCGAGGTCCCACAATAAGTACATAATTTCTTCTTCACTTTTAGTAAGCATGATATTTACCTCCAAAATTAAGTTTATAAATAATATTAAGCATTTAACTTGCCTTCATTATACTATTTGGTACAGAAAAAGTCAATAAAAATCTTAAAAAATTATGTGATTCAGGATAAAATCAGCCAATTTTGCACATATTGTTAAAAAATGACTATAAAAATGCGGAAGGTTGTATATTATAAAAAGCATAATATTATGGTTTATTCACGAAAATCCTGAAAAAGCACAACAAGTCACCGCAAAAATTATTGCGACGACTTGTCTTTTTATTGAAAATATTCAATTAAGCTGTTTTTATTCAGAAATCTTTTTCTGTTCCTTTTTATCGTGGATAAGTCTTGCAAGATACACCGCAGGGGTGTCGAGCAGACTTGTGAAAATGTAGATTACATAGCTTGAAAGGAAGATTGAAACGAGTGTTCCGAAATCATAAGTTCCCCAAAACGCAAAAGCAGTGAAAAGGACTGTGTTAAGAATTTGACTGATAAGCGTTGAACCGTTGTTTCTCAGCCATAAAAATCTTCTCTTGTCACCGAATTTCTTTTCCGTGAACTTCCACCACTTGTGATAGAGCCACACATCAAACAGCTGACTTATTGCATATACAATAAGTGATGCAAAAATCATTCGGGGAGTGTTTGAGAAAACCGCCTTGATTGACGGCATAATCGTGTCGTTCGGACTCGGATTGTAAAGCATCCAGCTTTGTGAAAGCACAAGAAAAAATACCGATGAGAGTATTCCCGTAAGAACCGCCTTGTTGGCGGCTTTTTTGCCCTCACATTCCGAGAGAATGTCCGTAATCAAAAATGTTACCGCAAAAAGCACATTACCGAGAGTCTGTTCCATTGAAAAAGCGTTTACAAGGATTAAAGCCTCAATGTTCGCAAGAATTGTTGCTACGGCTGAAACGCAGTAAAGCCCGGCTTTGCCGAAAAGAGCATAGCCTAAAACTGCCATACCGTATATGAATACCACCGAGAATATAAGTAAAAGTTCATTAATCATATCAGTCACCCACTCCAAAATCCGTGTTGTTAATTAAAATATCCGTTCTTGGGTTATCCTTATATACAGGATAGACCTTCTGCATAAACTCTTTTATGACAGCTTTGTCGGGTTCAACTTCCGTTGTGTTGTCACACATAATGTTAACGCAAATTCGTTCAAAATATTTTAATCCCAACTCAATATCCTTTTGCATGGTTTCGGCTGTCTGACCTTTAATTCCGAAAAGGAAATTAGCTTCGTCGAAATTCTCAGCAATAACAGCGGGATTGCTCTCTTTGATTCCTTTTTTCAGAACATTTTCTCTGAAATCACAGTCAAAGGTTTCAAGACCGAGCTTCATTTTTAAATCAAAATCCGCAAAATCTTTTCTGAGCTGACTGATTTTGTTCCGATAAAGATAATGTGCCTCAAAATGAATGGTATTTATCTTTTTTTCTTTGCACACCTGTTTGATAAAATCAAGTGTTTTTTTGTCAAGCTCAAAAACCGAGCCTGAGTTAATGACCTCAAGGTCACCGAAAATTCCCGTAACTTTTTCAAGCACGGCTTTGTTAAGACGAAAGTTTTCGTCCTCGTCACTGCACCTGTCGGTGTAGTAGTCGCAGAAGATGCATTTTCTGTAAACGCAACCGCTTCCACGCAGAAGAACAATCTCACGATTGTTCTTTTCATTAATAATACTGTATCTCTCCATACTCTCTTTCCGGCACAAAAAAAGCACCCACACAAAAGAGGGTGCAAAAAGGGCGTAAAAAGCCCTGTGCCTTTCTCCTTAGTTTTGATAGAAGGAGCAGCCTATCGGCGTCCTTCCGGCAGGATGGTTACGAACTGCCACACAGTATGCTATCACAAATTCCGTTTTATGTCAACTGCAATTTATTATTGCATTATATATGTTTAAGAGGTATAATGAAAAGCGAAAATCAAGTGCAAAGTAACTTTCTGAGTGACTTTGCAGGCTCAAAATTCCATATGGGAAAATTAGCGAATATTGTCATAAATTCCCGAAAAAAACAGCCTATTTTCTTGTATTTTTTAGTTGACAAAGGGACAAACCTTTTGTATAATAATAAACAGCGTTTTAATATGTGTCTATGCTGTCAAGAGGTGCAGATATGCTTTTTGAGCTTAAATCCGTCTTTCAGAATGACGGTGAAGAAAAACAAGTTGAATATAACCTTGACTTGTCAGGTCTTGACGTTGATGGAGTTTATCCATTCAAAACTCCCGTTGTCGTGACTGCCAAAGCAACAAACAGAGCAAGTTTGATTACTCTTGTAATCAATGCACACTTTGATTACAGCCGTGACTGTGACCGTTGCGGTGAGCCTTATACAAGAGAGATGAATATGAGCTTTGAACACAGGCTTATTCAGACTCTTGCCGATGAGGAAAATGATGACTATATTGAAACACCTGATTTTACACTCGAGCTTGATGATGTTGTAATTTCTGACATTTTTCTTTCGCTCCCGTCAAAGAATCTTTGCAGGGACGATTGCAAAGGTCTGTGTCAGATTTGCGGACAAAACCTCAACAACGGTGAATGTTCCTGTGATAAGCGTCAAACGGATCCAAGACTTGAGATACTTAAACAGTTGATTGACTAAGATAAATTTTGTAAGGAGGTTTTTGTAATGGCAGTACCCAAGAACAAAACATCACACGCAAGAAAGAGCTCAAGACGTTCAACAGTATGGAAGATTAATGCTCCTGAACTTACTGCTTGTCCTAACTGCGGTGAATTAACAGCAGCTCATAAGGCTTGCACAAACTGTGGTATGTACAACGGCAGACAGGTTGTTGTAAAGAAAGACGAACAGTAATTTTTATTACAAACATTACGGGCGGCAGTTATCTGTTCGCCCTTTTGTTTTGCAAATTTTACCGTATATACAAAAACAATTTGCAAACCTGTTGATTAAAAACGGTATTTTGTGTAGAATAAAAGTGTATGTAAAAATGTTTTGCGAGGTGAAGGTGTGGCTGTTAAAATTTTTGATGTCACAACCGGCAGTCATGCCGACAAAGCAGGGATAAAAAAAGGGGAAACCCTCCTTTCAATCAATTCAAACGAGATTGTCGATGTTCTTGATTACCGATTCTATCAGGTAAACCGCAAGCTTACTCTTGAGGTTGAGGATGAGAACAAAAATGTTCGTACCATAGAAATGACCAAGGGCGAATATGAGGAAATCGGTCTTGAGTTTGAAACCTATCTTATGGACAAACAGCATTCGTGCCGTAATAAGTGCATTTTCTGCTTTATTGACCAGCTTCCGAAGGGTATGCGTGAGTCGCTCTATTTTAAGGATGACGACAGCCGACTTTCGTTTTTGTTCGGTAACTATATCACGCTGACAAATATTACAGAGCACGAAATTGACCGAATTATAAAAATGCACATAAGCCCGATTAATGTGTCGGTTCACACAACAAACCCCGAGCTTCGTTGTAAGATGATGAATAACCGTTTTGCAGGCGATACATTGAAATATCTCAAACGCTTTGCAGACGCAGGAATAACGCTTAACTGTCAGATTGTTTCCTGTCCCGGAATTAATGACGGTGACGAGCTTGTCAGAACATTGACCGATCTTGAAAACCTCGGTGTTAATATGACTGCGATTGTTCCTGTCGGACTTACACGCTACCGTGAAAACCTTTATCCGCTTGTTCCTTATAATAAGGAAACGGCAGGGCAGACAATTGATATAATTGAAAAAATGGGTGATGAGTGCGTCAAAAAGCACGGCAGACGAATTTTCTTTCCGGGTGATGAATTTTACCTCCTTGCCGAAAGAGAAATCCCGTCACCCGAATTTTATGAGGACTTTTCCGCTCTTGAGGACGGAATCGGTATGATTGCGTATCTGACCGATGATGTCAGCTGGAAGCTTGAAGAGCTTGATGCAGACGAAAGCCTTTGCCATAAGGTAACAATTGCCTGCGGCGAGGGAGTGTTTCCGTACATGAAGCGGATTATGTCGATGATTAACGAAAAATTCCCGAATATAACTATAAATACAAGGGCGATTAAGAACAACTTTTTCGGCGGCGGAGTAAATGTGTCGGGACTTGTCACAGGCGGTGATCTTATTGATCAGCTCCGTGACGATGACCTTGGCGACAGGCTTATTATCACGTCATCAATGCTCCGTTTTGAAAACGATTTGTTTCTTGATGATGTTTCAACAGATGATGTTGAACGGGAACTCGGTGTAACTCTTGTTCCCGTCAATAACAACGGAAACGACCTTGTAGAGGCTGTAATTGCAGGAAAGGACTGATAAGATGAACAAACCCGTAATTGCCGTTGTCGGCAGACCAAATGTGGGAAAGTCAACGCTTTTCAATAAACTCATCGGTCAGAGATTGTCAATTGTTGACGATACTCCCGGTGTTACCCGTGACAGAATATACGGTGAGGTGGAATGGTGCGGAAAAACTGCCTTTATTGTTGACACAGGCGGTATTGAACCAAAATCAGATGATATTATTCTTGTACAGATGCGCCGTCAGGCTCAGCTTGCAATCGACACGGCTAATGTTATTATTCTTGTAACAGACTGCAAGTCGGGCATGGTGGCAACGGATATGGATGTTGCACAGATGCTCCAGAAGTCGGGCAAGCCTGTTGTGCTTTGTGTAAACAAGTGTGACACACTCGGCGAACCGTCACCTGAATTCTATGAGTTTTATAATCTCGGTTTAGGCGATCCTATCGAGGTTTCAGCCGTTCACGGTTACGGTACGGGCGACCTTTTAGACAAGGCTTTTTCAAGCTTTGATTATGATGAAAATGCGGAAGATGACGACACAATCATCAATGTTGCGGTAATCGGAAAACCGAACGCAGGCAAGTCATCTCTTGTAAACAAAATTACAAACGAGGAACGCTGTATTGTGTCTGATATAGCAGGCACAACCCGTGACACAATCGATACGCTTGTTGAAAATAAGTACGGAAAGTTTAACTTTACCGATACCGCAGGACTTCGCCGTCAGAGCAAAATATATGATAATATCGAAAAATACAGTATTATCCGTGCAAAAATGGCTATTGAACGCAGTGATGTGTGCGTTATTATGATTGATGCGACAGAGGGCGTTACAGAACAGGATACCAAGGTTGCAGGTCTTGCGCATGAGGCAGGCAGAGCGTGTATAATTGCCGTAAACAAGTGGGACGCTGTTGAAAAAAACGATAAGACAATGCAGGAGTTCCGCAAAAAGCTTGACGCAGATTTTGCGTTTATGTCATATGCGCCAAAGGTATTTATTTCCGCAAAAACAGGTATGCGTATCGACAGGCTGTTTGAATATATCATAAGCTGTAATGACAGCGCAAACCGCAGAATCAGAACAGGTATGCTCAACGAACTTCTTGCACAGGCTACAACAAGAGTTCAGCCGCCGTCGGACAAGGGTAAGCGACTTAAAATTTTCTATATGACTCAGGCTTCCGTAAAACCGCCGACATTCGTTTTCTTCTGCAACAATGCACAGCTTTTCCACTTCTCATATCAGCGTTATCTTGAAAACAGAATCCGTGAGGCTTTTGCTCTTGAGGGTACGCCGATCAAAATTGTGGTAAGAGAGAGAGGAGAAAAGTAATGGAGCATATTTCGGCAATTTTAGCAAACTGCTGGTGGATGATTCTGCTTTCGGCATTGATTGCATATCTTCTCGGCAGTATCAACACGGCTGTTCTTGTCACAGGCATTGTGACAAAGGGCAAAAAGGATATCCGTCAAATGGGCAGCGGCAATGCAGGCTTTACAAATGTACTGCGCAGTGTCGGTAAAGTTCCGGCAATCATCACCATTGTGTGTGACGCACTGAAGTGTATTATCGCCGTGCTTATCGGAGGGTTCATCTTCTCGTTTGCATCGGTTGCATTTCAGGGTGAAAGCCCTATTTTTATAAACGAGCTTATCAACTGCGGAAAATATGTTGCAGGTATTTTCTGTATTCTCGGACATTCATATCCCGTGTATTTTCACTTTAAGGGCGGCAAGGGTGTTGTAACCGCCGCCGCTCTTATGCTGACAGAGGATTGGCGTGTATTTATCGCAATTATTGTAACCTTTCTAATTATCTTCCTCTGCTCAAAAATTATATCACTTGCAAGTGTTCTCTGTGCGATTCTCTATGCGCCTTACACCTTTGCAATGACATTTATCTTTGACTTCATAATTTACAAGGATTATTCTCTTACATATGTAATCTTCTCAACTGCGGCGGCTCTTTTAATCGGCGTTTTCGTTCTTGTAAAGCACAAAGAAAACATCAAAAGACTTCTTAAAGGTGAGGAAAAGAAAATTACAGCCAAAAAATGATGGCAGTATTGACCGAAAAGTGATTTGGTTGTACAATAACTTTGGTATGATATTTGTTATATTTTAAATATTTCTGATACGTAAAATAAATTATATTGAGAGGTTGAATTAAAATGTCAGATTGTATTTTCTGCAAAATCGTTGACGGCTCAATTCCGTCAAAAAAAGTTTATGAAGACGAAAAAATTCTCGCTTTCTATGATCTTGAACCACAGGCTCCCGTTCATGTGCTTGTAATTCCAAAGGAACACATCTGCTGTGCAGACGCAGTTAATGAAGAAAATGTCGGCAATATTGCTCACATTTTCACTAAAATTCCCGAAATTACAAAATCACTCGGACTCACAAATGGTTACCGTATTGTAAATAACTGCGGTGAGGACGGCTGTCAGAGCGTAAAGCATATGCATTTCCACATCCTCGGCGGCAAAAAGCTCAACGGCACAATGGCATAAGAAGGGACTGCAATAATGGATACATATAAGATTAACATTGAAGGACTTGACAGAGAACTCAGAAAATTCCCTGTAAACGATAAGCTTGATATTGCCGCATTTATTATGTTCGGTGACATTGAGATGACAGAGGTTGCCGCAAGAGAACTCCTCAAGCGTGTTCCCGAACACGATGTTGTTGTGACTGCCGAAGCAAAGGGTATTCCGCTTTGCTATGAAATGGCTCGTCAGGGCTGCAGAAACTATGTTGTCGCAAGAAAAAGCGTTAAGGTTTATATGGGCAATCCTATCGGAGTGACCGTTAATTCAATCACAACAAAAAACGAACAGAAACTCTACCTCGGCGAAGATGATGTAAATCTTCTCAACGGCAAGAGAGTTCTTCTTGTTGATGATGTAATTTCAACAGGCGAAAGTCTTCACGCTCTTGAAACGCTCGTTGAAAAAACAGGCGCAAATATCGTTGGCAGGGCATCAGTCCTTGCCGAAGGTGACGCTAAGGACAGAGATGACATTATATTCCTCAGCGAACTTCCGCTTTTCTTTAAGTAAAAAATAATTTTTAGGATTGATTTTTATGAAACGGCTGTTTGGACTTATAGGATTTACTTTCCTGTTTGTCCTTTCAGCCGTTTTTTATTCGGATTTTAATGAAATTGTCTTTGCGATTATCGGCTCATTGGGATTGCTTTCCGTTGCTGTCGGTATATTTTTAATTGCTTCAAAGAAAAATAAATCATTCGGCAAGTCGCTGTGCGTATTTGCTTTTGCCGTAATATATTCTGCGGGCAATATGATCGGCTATTCCGAATATATTAACAACACGGTCATAAATAATTATTCTGATAAAGAAATTACAGCAAGCGGATATATTTGTGATGAAATCATCACCACCGATTCATCATGCAGTTTCGTAATCAAAACCGACAAAATCAACGGTCAGCCGTCAGATGCGAAAATTCAAATTATTTCGTATACAAATGTTGATGCAGAGCCTTTTGAAAAGGTCAACTTCACGGCTCATACATACAAGAATAATGTAAACTCACAGATCAGTCACGGAATTTTTCTGAAAGCATATTCCTATGACGGCTTCAAAATTGAACCGACAGGAGAGAAGGCAACAACTTTTTATTCATTTGCGGTTTCAATAAGACGGGCTATGAAAAATTCCCTTGATATGCTGTTGCCGGAGGATTATTCAACGCTCTGCCGTGCCGTTCTTTTGGGCGAGAAAACAGCTCTTGATTCAAGCGTTAAAGATGATTTTTCATTGACAGGCACTTCGTTTTTAGTAGTGGTTTCGGGAATGCATCTTGTTATAATCGCTTCGTTTGTATTGTTGTTGGTGAGAAAATTAACAAAAAACAGATTCATAATAACAGGCTTTACCACATTTACGGTTATTGCCTTTATGGCTGTAACGGGCTTTGCGCATTCGGTTGTCCGTGCAGGCGTTATGATGATAATTGTGTCGTTTGCATCGTCAAATCTCAGAATAGCCGACTCGCTGAATAATCTCGGCTTTGCCGCAATTGTTCTGACAGCCTTCAACCCATATGCGGTAGCCGATATCGGAATGTTGCTTTCATTTTCGGCAACGACGGGCATAATTCTGTGGTCAAGACCGATTGAACGCTCTGTGCTGAGATTCTTTCACTACAAAAACAAGCGTAAGGATGGTTTTGTCGGAACGGTTGTCTATTATATCAAAAGGCTGTTTAAAATCTGCGTAAATATGCTGTCGGTTTCAGTATCTGCATTTCTGTGGATTTTGCCGATAACCGCCGTTGCGTTCAACAGAATTTCCCCGACAGTCATACTTGTTTCTCTGTTATGTGAACCGTTTGTTTCGGCACTTTTGGTGTGTTCTCTGTTGTGTTCGGTACTTTTTATTTGCCCGTTTATATCATTTTTTGCATACCCGTTTGGACTTGTTTCGGGATTATGTTCAAAGGCAATTTTGTGGTTGGTTTCAACTTTTTCACAACTCCCATTCAGTACAATTAAAACCCATTCGCTCTATTGGTTTGTGTGGATAGGTGTCAGTGTACTTCTCGCAATCGGCGGATTGTTTGTAATAAATCGAAAATTCTATGTCAAAATTTCTGTTTCGGTATCAATTTCAGTCCTCGTAATCGGAGCATCGCTCAATGTGCTTTTAACAGCCGATAACGGTGAAATGAAAATCTATAATGTCGGCAACGGCGTTTTTGCAACAGTCAACTGCCCCGACAGCTGTTCGGTGATTTCATGCGGAGGCAACAGAGCAAGCGCAGACGATGTGACAGCCGATATCAGCGAAAGATACTCAGATATTGAATATATGATAATTCCAAATCAGAATAATAAATATTCTTCTCTTGAACGCTTTGCGGTCACAAAATTTGACTTAAATAATATTTTGGTATATGATAATGACATTAAAAAGCAAAATCTTTTGAACGCTTTTGACGGTAACAGCCGACAGACTTTCGGCGGAAACAGTTATTTTACGCTGAATCTTTCCGATACGGTGACGGATGAGGTAATCTGCGTTGACAACACAATGTTTCAGTTCATAAAAGGGAAAAATATGACTGTATTGTTTGTGCCGACAGATGCAGACCTTTCAAATCTGCCCGAAAAGTATCGCAATCCCGATTGTTTGCTGATTGATACAGTCCCCGAAAATTTCGATTTGATATCATGCAATACCGTGATATTTTCGGGATCGGAAAAGCAGTTTAAGAAAAATTATGATTCTATTAAAGAAATCAGTCCAACCGTTATTTCAACATCTGAAAGAAACATAACGGTCAATCTGAACGGAGGATAAAATGCCGCGCATCACCGAAGCAGACTTGAAAAAACAAATTAAAAACAAAAGCTTTTCGCCTGTGTACCTAATCTATGGTTCGGAGCAGATGTTTGTCAAAAGTTACACAAAAAAGCTTTGTGAGGCTGTTGCAGGCAAAAACCCGTCCGATTTCAATTATCATACATTCAGCGGTGACATCGATTTTCAGGAACTTGCCGCATCCCTGCAAATAATGCCGTTTATGGCGGAACGCAACTGTGTTGTTGTGACCGACATTTACTTTGATAATATGGTAAAGGATCGGCTTGATACTCTTAAAGAGCTAACAAGCAAAGCATGGGACGGTACGGTTCTCATAATTTCAATGCCGACTTATGTTCCGTCAAAGAATAAAACTTCTTTTACCGCTCTTATAAAGCGTGTTGAAAAAATCGGCAGCGTCTGCTGTTTTGAAAAAATCAATTCACAAATTATCGAAAAGTATGTTGCAAAGTGGGCAAACGAAAACGGCAAGCTGATTTCACACCTCAATGCGTCAAAGATTATTTCAAATGTCGGCGATGACCTCAATCTTCTGAAAAACGAGGTCAACAAAATTGCCGCATATGCAAAGGGTGAGGAAATTACCGACCGTGATATCGACCTATTGTCAACCGTAAACCTTGAAGCAAGAACATATGATATGGCTGACGATGTTATTAACGGCAGAGGTGACAAAGCGTTCAGAAAGCTTGACACACTTTTCTGTCAGCGGGAAGAACCGATTAACATTCTCTATGCACTTTCATCCGCCTATGTCGATGCGTATCGTATGCGTGTTGCAGATGAATGCTCAGTCAGTAAAGAAACCGTGGCAAAAGATTTTGCCTACAAAAACCGTGCGTTTGTGTTAAACAGGGCGAGAACCTCCGTTTCAAGGACTTCAACCGAGGCGCTTCGGAAAAGCCTTGATGTGCTTGTTGAAACAGACGAAAAGCTGAAATCAGTTTCAGTTAATCAAAGATTTTTAATTGAACAGCTTATTTCCCGTTTGCTTTTGATTGCGAAGGAGGGCAGAATCTAATGCTCAAAATCCGTGAGGCTGTCATAGTTGAGGGCAGATATGACAAGATAAAGCTTTCATCAATTGTAGATGCTCCGATAATCGAAACCAACGGTTTCCGTGTTTTTTCCGACAAAGAAAAGCAGTCGCTTATCCGCAAAATTGCCGATACAAGGGGAATACTTATAATGACCGACAGCGACGGTGCAGGCTTTGTAATAAGGAATTTCCTTAAAGGCTCGGTCGATAATTCAAAAATTAAAAATTGCTATATTCCTCAAATCAAAGGCAAGGAAAAACGCAAGGCAAAAGGCGGTAAAGAGGGGCTTTTGGGCGTTGAAGGCGTCAGCGATGAGGTTATAATAAATGCAATCCGCAAAAGCGGTGCCGAGATAATCGGTGAAGAAAATAATATTCCCGAAAGGAAAATTACTAAAGCCGATCTATTTGTTCTCGGACTTACGGGAACTGAAAATTCCGAAATAAACCGCAAGAAGATTCTTAAAAAACTCGGTTTGCCGTCATATCTTTCAACAAACGCATTTTTGACCGCAATCAACTGTCTTTATTCTCTTGAAGAACTAAAAGAAATGCTCTGACAAAATAAAAAATTCATAGGTTAAATAAATCACCTGTTTCGGCAAAAACTAAAACAGGTGATTTCTTATGAAAAAAAGTTTACGGTTGCGTAACGATTGCATTCTCTTTTCAATAGGCGGAGCAGGCTACGCTCTGCTTGAAATTTTGTGGCGGAGAAAAACTCATTGGTCAATGGCGGTCACGGGCGGAACTGCATTTGTGTCGCTTTTCAGATTTTACAAGCGCTTTTCAAAAATGAATATGCTGCAAAAATGCATATCGGGAAGTGCGATAATTACCGCACTTGAATACTGCTGCGGCTGTGTTGTCAATCTGAAATTCAGGCTTAATGTCTGGGATTATTCAAACTGCCGACTTAATTTAAAAGGGCAGATTTGTCCGTTTTACAGCACCTTGTGGGCATTTCTTTGTATCCCCGTCAGCGCATTATGCACTTCTCTCTGCAAAAAAATACAGTAAAAAAAAACAGGAGCGGTAAGGAAAATACTGCTCCTGTTTTTTTTTATTTATTCAGACTTTTTGTTCTCGCTTTTTTCATCGGATTCGTTTTCTTCGGAAGTATCGTTTTTCTTGACAACAACCCGTAAAATACGCTGATCCTTAACCTCCATAATGGTAAACTTAAATCCGTCGGCGTCAATGTTGTCACGCTTGTGGGGAATTGTTCCTGCATGCTCAAGAATATATCCTCCGACTGTTACGCTGTCACATTCAAGACTGTCCTCGTCCATATCAAACAGACCGAGCATATCTTCAAGCTCCATATCACCGTTTACAAGGAACTCGCCCTTGCCGATTTTGTAGTAGTTATGCTCAATTTCTTCGTCCTCGTCCCATATTTCACCGACAATTTCCTCGAGCAAATCTTCCATTGTAACAATACCGAGTGTTCCGCCGTATTCATCCGTAACTACCGCAAGATGAATTTTTGTGCGTTTGAATGCATTCAAAATTTTTGAAAGCTGTTGCGTTTTGAACACAAAGTAAGGCGGTTGCATAAGCTCCTTAACATCGGGCGCTTTACCGTCTGCAAGTCGTTCAAGATAATCTCTTGTATGGAGAATGCCGACAACATGGTCAACCGTGCCTTCGTACACGGGAATTCTTGAATAGCGGTTTTCAATGATGATATCCTTGATTTTTTCAGGCGAGTCATCAACGCTGATAAATGTGATGTCAACCCTCGGAGTGAGAATTTCCTCGGCGGTAGTTTCGTCAAAGTCAAGTGCGGAGCGAACCATCTCGCTTTCGCTTTCTTCAAGAACGCCTTCTTCCTCAATGCTCTCAACAATGTATTTAAGCTCATTTTCAGTAACTGACGGAGCGTCACCGCTGCTGCCTGCAATCTTTAAGGCAATCATTTTGAATCGTGTGAAAATCCACACAAGCGGTGTAAGAAGTGTCATAAGTCCTCTGAGCAATCCGGCTGTTTTGAGTGAAAAGGCATCGCAATGTTCCTTTGCAAGACATTTCGGCACAATCTCACCGAATGTCAGAACAAGAAAAGTTGTTGCACCTGTTGCAATTGCCGAGCCTGCGTCACCGAAAAGATTCATACACAGCACAGTCGCAATTGAAGAACAGCTCAGGTTTACAACATTGTTGCAGATGAGAATTGTTGTAAGGGCATTGTCGAAATGCTCAATTATGTAGAGCGCTGTTGCCGCTTTTTTGTTGCCGTCATCCTTGTAACGCTGAACACGCACCTTGTTTACAAACGAAAATGCAGTTTCAATCGCCGAAAAGAACGCCGAAAGCAAAATAAGAACTAAAATGACAACACCCATAGTTATGTCAGATGTCAACTGAATATCACTCCATAACAACTTCCGACAGGTTCTGTCGGAATAATATTTCTTTAATACTACTATAATTCTTTTAAATAATTATTACTTATTAGAAATAAAGAAATAAAATTATTGAAATAATTTTGCTGTAATGGTATAATGGTCACTAAAGGCTTTTTACAATTGAACAGTGTGGCTTGTGCGTCTTATTTTTTGGTATGCATACATTTTGCGTGCTATTTCGGTGAAACTATTCTCGGAGGTGCATACAATGCCACAAAAATCAAAATCTTCAAAAGTCTCATCAAAAAAAGGGAACTATGTTAAAAATCCTGCACCGGATGATGATCCGCAAAAGCTTGCAAACGACAGCCCCATAAGTGAAGAACAAACAGACCGAATCGGCGAAACAGGTTCTGTTCTCACAACTCATAAGGACTGTGTGCTGCATTGCCTGACGATTATCGGTCAGATTGAAGGTCATTACATTCTTTCGCAACAAAACAAAACCACAAAATACGAGCATGTCATCCCTCTGCTTGTTTCGGTTGAGGAGGACGAAAGAATTGACGGACTGCTTGTGCTGATTAACACAGTCGGCGGAGATGTTGAGGCAGGTCTTGCAATTGCCGAGGTGATTTCGGGAATGAAAAAGCCGACCGTTTCCATCGTACTCGGCGGAGGTCATTCAATAGGAATTCCGCTTGCTGTTGCGGCAAAGAAAAGCTTTATCGCAAAGAGTGCGTCAATGACGGTTCATCCCGTCAGAACAACAGGCCTCACACTCGGAGTTCCGCAGACCTTTGAATATTTTCAGCGTATGCAGGACAGAATCACAACCTTTGTTGCCGAAAATTCCAATATTACAAAAGACCGTTATAATCAGCTTGTGCTTAACACGGGTGAGCTTGTAATGGATATCGGAACTATTCTTGAGGGAGAAGAGGCTGTTGAAGAAGGCTTGATTGACGAGGTCGGAACAGTTTCCGACGCAATTGACGCTCTTTATGATTTGATTAAAGAAAACAAAGAGAGCAAGCCAAAGTCTGCAAAATCACGCTCAAAAAAGCAGGAAAAATAATTTCGGGCGTTTTGCCCGAATACATATATATTGTGACGCTTATGATTTGTATGAAATCTTAATTATGCCAACCCATACGGCTTTTCAGCGTACAAATAACAAAGAAGATTCGTAAAACTTATTTTTTGGAGGGAATACATAACCATGTCAATTTTAGATGCTATTATTCAGGGTGTTGTTCAGGGACTTACCGAATTTTTGCCCGTATCAAGTAGCGGCCACCTCGCAATCACACAGCACATTCTTGGTGCAGGCACAGGCGAAAGCAATCTTTTCTTTAATGTAATGCTCCATGTCGGCACACTTGTTGCCGTTGTTGCATTCTACCACAAGCTTGTGTGGGATCTTATCAAAGAATTTTTCCTTATGCTCAAGGATATTTTCACAGGCAAGTTCAAATGGAGCAAAATGAATTATAACCGTAATCTCGTTGTAATGCTCATCATCGGTCTTATACCGCTGTTCTTGCTTTTTCTGCCAATCCCCGGAACAGATATGAAACTCAAGGACCTTGCAGACCGGCTTTCCGCAAGTCCTGTTCTCATAGTAACTGCCTGTTCGCTCATTCTCACAAGCGTACTTTTAACAATCGGTATTATCCGTAACCGCAAGAGTGTTGCCTCAACTCACAAACATCTTGCAGCAAAGAGCAATGCAAAGGCAACAAGAGATAATTTTAATGTTGTTGACGCAATCCTTGTCGGTGTAACACAGGTTTGTGCCGCACTCCTTCCGGGACTTTCCCGTTCAGGCTCAACACTTTCGGTCGGTGAGATGAGAGGAATCTCAAAGCAGAAGGCACTTGACTACACATTCGTACTTGGTATCCCGTCAATCCTTGCGGCAGCACTTCTTGAGGGTGTGGATGCAATCAAGTCACCCGAAGGTTTAAGCAATATTGAGTTTCTTCCGCTGATTATCGGAATGGCGGTTTCCGCAGTTGTAGGCTATCTTGCAATCGTAATTTTCAAGTGGTTCCTGAAATCCGACAAAATGGAAATTTTCGTAATCTACACAGCGGTTGTCGGTGTTGCATTTATTGTAATTTCAATCATCGAAATGAATACGGGCGTAAACCTTTTCACAGGTGCGCCGATTGCATAAATTTTAAATGGAGTGATTTTATTGGCAGCTAACAAAAATAAAGCTGACAAAACTAAAAATACTGCGTCGGGAAGGAAAAAGACTTCTTCAAAAACCTCATCAAAAGGTGCAAAAACTGCAAGCAGAACCAAAGCATCCGCTGTTCCGAAAAGGAGCAGCGGACTTTCGCCGCGTGTAAGGGCAATCCTCTATGCCGCCGTTGCGGCTGTTTTTGTCTGCATAATTTTCATAAAAGGTTCAAATGTCTGGACAATGATACGCAGTTTCTTTTTCGGAGTTCTCGGATTCGGAATTTTTCTTGTTCCCGTAACGCTTTTTTATTTGTGTGTCATGACCGAAAAGGAGAAACAGGTTGCACGCTATAAGCTGAAGCTTTTCCTTTGTGTCGTCATAATTCTGTTTATCGGGGCGTTGATTTACGCAGGCAGCGGTGCAAAATATTCTGATATGAACTTTTTTGCGTGTCTTGGCAATCTGTTCAAGGATGCCTCCGACACCTCAAGGTATATGACTTTCGATTGCGGAATAATCGGCGGACTGCTCGGCTATCCGCTTGTTGTCCTGTTCGGCAGTACAGCCGCACTTTTTACAAGCTTTGTTGTAACAGCCGCACTTATCCTTATTGTTGCAAACATTTCTATTAAAGATATGACAGCGGCGGCGTCAAGGACAGCCGTACATATCCGTGAAGCAGGTGAGGAAAGGGCAAGAGTTCGCAGAGAACGCAGAGAAGAAAACCGTGAGAGAAAGCTTGCCGAAAGAGGCGATATCGACATTGCGCTTGAAGGTGAAAACAGAAAGTCCTCGGGAAGTTTTATTGACATTCCGCTTGATGACAAAAAGACAAAGGTCAAGAAAGCAAAGTCGGCAGTAAACGGAATTGACACGGATATTGCCGATTCAAAGGAAGAAAATGCAGCTGACAAGGATCTGTCGCAGGATCTCATCAACATAATCAATCGTGCAAGCAAGCCTATGGGCAAAAGTGCCGACAACACGGTTTCTGCAATTGCAGAGGATATCTCAAACGAAAAGTCAGCTTCTAAGGCTGAACAGACAGAGGTCAAGCCTGATGCCGAAACTGAGAACATCGTCAAAAAAGCACTTCTCAAAAGCAAAAAAGACAACAGCGAGGAGGCCGGCGATGAAATTGCGGAACAGCTTGACAGAGCTGTTCGTTCCGATAATTCTCAAAAAGAAGAAAAAAAGTATCAGTTCCCACCGATTCAGTTGCTCAAACCAAAGCTAAATTCCGATGACAGCGATGCAATGGAAGAAATGCAGAATAATGCCAAAAAGCTTATTGATACCCTCACAAGCTTTGGTGTAAAGGCAAGCATTGTAAACATCTGCCGAGGTCCGTCTGTAACACGCTATGAGTTACAGCCTGCCCCCGGTGTTAAAATCAGCAAAATTACAAATCTCTCCGATGATATCGCACTCAGCCTTGCCGCAAACGGTGTTCGTATTGAAGCACCTATTCCGGGAAAGGCGGCAGTCGGAATTGAAGTTCCGAACAAGGTTGTAAGCATGGTAACAATGCGTGAATTGATTGATTCGGACAAGTTCAGAAACAGCAAGAGCAAGCTCACAACCGTTCTCGGCAGAGATATTTCCGGTGAAATTGTTGTTACCGATCTTGCAAAAATGCCGCACTTGCTCATTGCAGGTACAACCGGTTCAGGTAAATCCGTATGCGTAAACTCAATTCTTATGAGTATTCTCTACAAGGCAACTCCCGATGAAGTAAAGCTTTTGCTTATCGATCCGAAAATGGTTGAATTTTCAAAATACAAGGGTATTCCGCATTTGCTCATTCCCGTAGTATCCGATGCCAAAAAGGCGGCGGGTGCGCTTGCGTGGGCTGTAAACGAAATGCTCCAGAGATATAAAATTTTCTCCGAATACGATTGTAAGGATATTGATTCATATAATTCTCTTATCGAAAAAAATATGAATTATATGGAGAAAAATCCACCTGTTGTTAATGAAGAGGGAGAAGAGGTTCAGCCTGTTCTTGAAGTGAACGGACTTCCCGTTGCCAAAGAAAAAATGAGCCGTGTCGTAATTGCAATTGACGAGCTTGCCGATTTGATGATGGCGGCTCCGAGCGAAGTTGAGGACTCAATCTGCCGACTTGCTCAGATGGCTCGTGCCGCAGGTATGCACCTTATCCTTGCAACCCAAAGACCTACCGTTAATGTAATCACAGGTCTTATCAAGGCGAATGTGCCGAGCCGTATTTCACTCAAGGTAAGTTCAAACACAGACTCCCGTACAATTCTTGATACAGGCGGCGGTGAAAAGCTCATCGGCCGAGGCGATATGCTGTTTTTGCCTGTAGGCGCTCCAAAGCCTATTCGTGTTCAGGGCTGCTATGCTTCCGATGAAGAAATCGAGGGTGTAACCCACTACATAAAGAAAGCTTATTCGGCTCAGTATAATTCTGAAATCGAAGAAAAAATTAAAAGAATTGCTGCAGAAGAAATTGCTCAGGGCAAAAAATCGGGTGATTCAGATTCATCATCTGACGAAGGTCTTGATATTGACAGCAAAATGGAAGAGGCAATCAAGTGCGTAATTGAAGCAGGACAGGCATCAACCTCACTCTTGCAGAGAAGACTCAAGGTCGGCTACGCAAGAGCAGGCAGAATGATTGACGATATGGAACAAATGGGAGTTGTAGGCCCTCATCAGGGTTCAAAACCGAGAGATGTTCTTATGACCTACAACGAATGGCTCGAACGCAGAAATGCACTTGAAAACAGAGCCGATTAATAAATAAAGGAGGGTTCAATATGGCTTTTTTACCGATGAACGCAAAAGAAATGCGTGATCGAGGCTGGAACGAAGTCGATTTTGTATATGTTTGCGGTGACAGCTATGTTGACCATCCGTCATTCGGTGCGGCAATCATCACAAGAGTTCTTGAGGATTGCGGTTACAAAACAGCATTCCTTGCACAACCTAATTGGAAAAACGATGATGATTTTACACAGTTCGGAAAACCAAGGCTCGGTTTTATGGTGTCGGCAGGCAACATTGACAGTATGGTTGCCCACTACACGGTTGCAAAGCGTAAAAGACATGATGATGCCTATACGGCAGGCGGTAAAAACGGCAGGCGTCCCGACAGAGCCGTCACAGTTTACTGCAACATAATCAGAAAGCTATATCCCGATTCTCCCATTATAATCGGAGGTCTTGAGGCATCACTCAGAAGATTTGCTCATTATGATTATTGGAAAAATGAGGTAATGCCCTCGATTATTTTCGACAGCAAGGCAGATTTGCTTGTGTACGGAATGGGCGAGCTGCAGACAATTGAAATTGCAAAAAGACTTTCCGAGGGCTATCCTGTTGAATCTCTTTACGACATCAGAGGTGTTTGCTATAAAATTCGTACAGACGATTATGTGCCAAAGTCGGTTGTCGAACTTCCAAGCTACGAGCGTGTAAAAGAGGACAAGCGTGACTATGCAATTGCATCACGCAGGGAGCTTGAGGAGGCTGATGCAGTAAGGGGCAAAACCCTCATTCAAAGGCACGGAAAGTATATTCTTGTGCAGAATCCTCCGATGCAGCCGCTTGACACAAAACAGCTTGATTATGTCTATTCTCTGCCGTATGAGCGTTGGTATCCAAAGTGTTATGAAAGTCTCGGCGGCGTACCCGGTATCAACGAAGTACTGTTTTCAATCACACACAACCGTGGTTGTTTCGGTGCTTGTAATTTCTGCTCACTCGCATTTCATCAGGGCAGAGCGGTAACCGTCAGAAGTGAAAAGAGTATTATTGAGGAGGCTGAAAGTTTTCTTGATAATCCACGATTCAAGGGTTACATAAGCGATGTCGGAGGACCTACCGCAAACTTCAGACTTCCGTCATGTGAAAAGCAGAAAAAACTCGGACTTTGTAAAAACAGAAGATGTCTTGCACCGACACCTTGCCCGAATATGCAGGTGTCACACACGGAATATCTTGATATTCTGCGAAAGTTGAGAAATCTCAAGGGCATTAAAAAGGTGTTTATCCGCAGCGGAATCCGTTTTGATTACCTTATTGAAGATGAAAATGACGAGTTTTTCCGTGAACTTGTAAAGTACCACATCAGCGGTCAGCTGAGAGTTGCCCCTGAGCATTGTTCAGCGGCAGTTCTCGATAAAATGGGCAAGCCGCATATTGAAAGCTACAAGCGTTTTTGTAAGATGTTCTACGATTTTACGGGCAAGGAAAATAAAGACCAGTATGTTGTGCCGTATCTGATGAGCTCACACCCAGGTTCAACACTTTCGGATGCCGTAGAACTTGCGCTTTTCTGCAAGCGTGAAAACATTCACCCAAAACAGGTTCAGGACTTCTATCCGACTCCGGGTACAATTTCAACGAGTATGTTCTATACGGAGCTTGATCCGTACACTCTCAAAGAGGTTTATGTTCCGAAGTCTGAAAACGAAAAGGCAATGCAAAGGGCGTTGCTGCAGTATTTCATTCCCGAAAACAAACCGCTTGTAATCAAAGCACTCATCAAAGCCGGCAGACGGGATTTAATCGGTAACGATAAAAAATGTCTTGTAACTCCGATGGCGGGACAAACACAGGGCGGTTATTCAAAACAGAACAACAACCGCAATTCGCAGAATCAGAAGGGAAGAGGCAAAAACGGCAAAGATAAGTTCGCAAAGTACAGACGAAAAAACAAAAAGAAATAAAATCTTTTTCATACTGAAAATATCGGTATGCGTACTTTTCATTGCCTGTGTACTGCTTGTTTCATTCGGAAAACCTCTCGGAATTCCCGATTGGAACGATGTCTATACATTTTTCGGAATTTCAGCCGATATGGAGTCCGATTTTTCTGTTTCGTTTATCAATGTCGGTTCGGCTGATTGTACGCTGATTAAATGCGGAGATAAAAGTGTGCTGATTGACGGAGGAACAAATCTTGTGACCGATAAAATTACTGCCTATCTCAAACGCAGTTCGGTAACTCATCTTGATGCCGTAATCGTGTCACACCCCGACAGCGACCACATCGGTTCGTTGCCTGATATCATAGATGAATTCGGTACGGATGTTGTTTATTTCGGAAAATATTCCGACAGCCACAAAACACCCGAATACGAAAAACTTGTTAATTCTATAAAAGAAAATAATATAAAAACCGTAATTCCCGTTTCAGACAAACCCGTTGAAATCGGAAATATGACCTTTAAATTTTATCAACCCGAAAAGGACTTCGGCAACACAAACGATAATTCGCTTGTAACAATGCTTGAATATGACGAAAAGCGATTTCTTTTTACAGGCGACATTTCGTCAAAAAGGGAAGAATCAATGGTTAATTCCAACAAAGAATTAAAATGCGATGTTCTCAAGGTTGCACACCACGGCAGTAAGTATTCTTCAAGTGAAGATTTTCTTGCAAAGGCAAGCCCCGAAACCGCTGTAATAAGCGTTTCGGCTGACGATACGGCACTTCCCGATTACTATATAACAGCCTTGCTTAACAGCGTATGCAAAAATGTTTATCGGACAGACAGCGATAAAACCGTTATGATAACAGTCGAAAACGGTGAGATTTGCACCAAAACTCATGCCTGAAAGGTTGACTATAAATTAAATAATGTTATAATATTATTGTTTAACTGACAAAAATCGAAAGGAATTTTTAAATATGGGAGTATATGAAGAACTCGTAGCCAGAGGACTTATCGCTCAGGTTACGGACGAAGAAGAAATCAGAGAGCTTGTAAACAGCGGTAAAGCCACATTCTATATCGGCTTTGACCCGACAGCCGACAGCCTCCATGTAGGTCACTTTATGGCTCTTTGCCTTATGAAAAGACTTCAGATGGCAGGCAACAAGCCAATTGCACTCGTAGGCGGCGGCACAGGTATGATCGGTGATCCGTCAGGCAGAACAGATATGCGTCAGATGATGACAAAGGAAACAATTCAGCACAATGTTGATTGCTTCAAAAAGCAGATGAGCCGTTTTATCGACTTTTCAGAGGGCAAGGCTCTTCTTGTAAATAACGCAGACTGGCTTCTTGACCTTAACTATGTTGAACTTCTCCGTGATGTAGGCGCTTGTTTCAGCGTTAATAATATGCTTCGTGCAGAGTGCTACAAGCAGAGAATGGAAAAGGGACTCAGCTTCCTTGAATTTAACTATATGATTATGCAGTCATACGACTTCTATGCCCTCTATCAGAAGTACGGCTGTAATATGCAGTTCGGCGGCGATGACCAGTGGAGCAATATGCTCGGCGGTACAGAGCTTATCAGAAGAAAGCTCGGCAAGAACGCATACGCAATGACAATCAACCTTCTCCTCAACTCAGAGGGTAAGAAAATGGGTAAAACCCAGTCGGGTGCAGTATGGCTTTCAGCCGAAAAGACAAGCCCCTACGATTTCTACCAGTATTGGAGAAATGTTGATGACGGCGATGTAATCAAGTGTCTTAAAATGCTCACATTCCTTTCGCTTGAAGAAATTGATGAGCTTGCAAAGCTTGAGGGCAGTGAAATCAACAAAGCAAAAGAAATTCTTGCTCATGAGCTTACAGAGCTTGTTCACGGCAAAGAGGAGGCTGACAAGGCTCAGGAGGCCGCAAGAGCAATCTTCAGCAACAAGACAAATACTGACAATATGCCTTCAACAACTCTTACAGAGGCTGATTTTGCAGACGGCGAAATCGGAATTCTTGACCTCATGAAGAAGTGCGGACTCATTCCTTCAAACGGTGAGGGCAGAAGACTTATTCAGCAGGGCGGTGTTTCTGTTGACGATGAAAAGGTAACAGATGTTTACGCAAAGGTTGCAAAGTCTGATTTTGAAAAAGGCTATGTTGTAATCAAAAAGGGTAAAAAGGTTTACCATAAGGCAATTCTTGGCTGATTTTGAAAATTAAATCAAGGGGATTAGGGCAAAATGAAAAAGTTTTTTTCGGAGTTTAAGGAATTCATAATGCGTGGAAATGTGCTTGATCTCGCAGTCGGCGTTATCATCGGTGCGGCTTTTCAGGCAATCGTAACTTCTCTCACAAGCGACATCATTTCGCCGATTCTCGGTATTTTCGGCGGTGTCAACTTTGACCAGTTTCAGGTTACAATCAACGGTGCAACAATTATGTACGGTAAGTTTATCACAGCGGTAATCAACTTCCTGATTATGGCTTTCGTAATCTTCCTTATCGTAAAGCTTGTCAACAAGGTTATGTCACTCGGCAAAAAAACTGAACCCGAAGAAGCTCCCACAACAAAAAAGTGTCCGTTCTGTTTCAGTGATATTGATATCAAAGCCACAAAATGTCCCCATTGCACAGGCGATATCATCGACCTTACAGAAAAAACAGACGACAAAAAATAATATCGCTGTTACATAAACAGATATTACACAACTTAACAACCAACAAAAAAAGCCACAGTAGAAAGTTAAAATCTACTGTGGCTTTTTAAATTGAAAATTATGATTGAGCGTAACATTGTTACCGTCTGCATAATTTTATATTAAAATAACAAAAACAAAAATACTATTCCGCAGAGGATTGCTATTGCTGCGCCGACTATGACATCACGCACATAATGCACTCCTGCACACACTCTTGACACGGAAATCATAACCGCAATGAAGAGGTATGCAATCCCTGCCCACACATTGAACCGCAAAATTGCCATTGCAATGATGAATGCGCTTGCGGTGTGGCGGCTCGGCATACTGTCGGGCTTGCTGTCCTTTGCAAAAACAGGCGCAACTCCGTACCGCACATACGGGCGTTCTTCTTTTATGATAATTCGCAGAAGTGTTATTCCCAAAAACACCCCCGCAGGTACAGTCAGCGACTTTAAAAACAAATCTTTTTGCCATAAAAATGTATATACAAGCAAAATCGGATAGCTCGCAAATACTATCAGCGGAAAAATTTTATATACGAATTTCAACACATTTTTTGCGGATTTGTTATTCTTGAAGAAATCGGTCAGTTTAATATATTGTTTACGGCTAATTTTCTACATCTCCCGGAGCTTTTTACACTCCGATTTTAACATAACAGTTACACTATTTCAACATTATATTTATCAAACCAGTAGTCAAGTTCGATTATATACGCAAGAATCTGCGGTGCTTTCATCAGCTGACCGTACCACGGATTTGTGATTTTATCGGGATTTTCAATGATATCTTCAATCCCTTTTCGGTCAAGCAGTTCGTTTAGAATTGAACGCTTTTTAAGAATTTTTCTAACCCGTTTTACACATTCATTGAAGTAAATCGGATTGTGCGTTTTCGGGTACGGGCTTTTCTTTCGCCAGCAAATTTCTTCGGGCAGAATATCCTCAAAAGCCTTTCGCACAATTCCCTTTTCACGGTTGCCCCATGCCTTTAATTCCCACGGCATATTGTACGCATATTCAACAAGTCTGTAATCGCAGAACGGCACTCTTACCTCAAGTCCGCTGAACATTGAGCATCTGTCTTTTCGCTCAAGCAGACATTGCATAAACCAGTAAAAATTCAGGTAGAACATCTCTCGCATTCGCCTGTCAAGGTCGGTGTCGCTTTTAAGCTTTGGGGCAAGGCTTATTGTGTCAAGATACCTTTGTCTGACATACTCTTCGCCGTTTTTCAGCACACCGTCCTTGAGAATGCTCCTGCGAATATCCTGACTTTTTGACCACGGAAAACAATCCTCAAAAAGTATTTCATGGTTGTGATACCACGGATATCCGCCAAAAAGTTCATCGGCACATTCTCCTGAAAGTGCAACGGTGTAGTTTTGCTTGATTTCTTTGCAGAAGAGCAAAAGTGACGAGTCAACATCAACATACCCGGGCAAATCCCTTGCCTGAACACTTTCATAAAGTGCATCGCACACAAGCGTGTTGTCAAGGACAATTTCCCTGTGCTTTGTGTCGGCATTTTTTGACATCATCGAAATAAATTCGTAGTCGGGAGTAGGCTGAAAATTGCTCTTCTGAAAATATTTTTCGTTGTCACGGTATTCAACCGAGTAGGTGTTGATTTTGCCGAGTTTGTGTTCCTTGTTGTACATTGATGCGGTCTTGACAATTATACTGCTGTCAAGCCCTCCCGAAAGGAAAAAGCACAGCGGAACATCACTCACAAGCTGTCGCTGAATTGCATCAGTCAGCAGATATCTCGTCTTTTCAATGGTAGTTACTTCATTGTCTGTATGCTCTTTTGCCTCAACGGTGTAGTATTTTTTTCGGCGAAGCTTTGAGTGTCTATACATTGCACATTCGCCCGGATTAAGCTCAAATACTCCCTTGAAAACTCCGAACGAAGGTGTTCTTGCAGGTCCTAAAAAGAAAATTTCATTGAGTCCCTGTTCGTCAATTTGAGGCTTTACAATCTTGCTTGCAAGCAATGCTTTTATTTCTGACGCAAACAGCAAGCCACCGTTGTATTCGTAGTAAAACAGTGGCTTAACGCCGATTCTGTCCCTGCACAAAAACAGCGATTTGTCGCTTGTGTTGTAGATTGCAAAGGCGAAAATTCCGTTCAGCTTTTTGCAGCAGTCCGCACCGTATTTAATGTATGATTTCAGCACAACCTCCGTGTCGCTGTGACCTCTGAAATGAAAACCCGATGCCTTCAGTTCCTCACGAAGCTCGGCTGTGTTGTATAGTTCGCCGTTATAGACAATGACATAGGTCGTGTCCTTGTGACGAACTGACATCGGTTGTTTGCCGTTTTCACGGTCAATTACAACAAGCCTCCTGTGCATAAGCGCCGCCCCTCGGTTAATGTACAAACCGTTTTCGTCAGGACCTCGCCTGTCAAGCGTTTCAGACATTCTGTTGAGCAAATCAATTCTTTCGCTCATATCCTGTGAGTGGTCAATCCATCCTGCTATTCCGCACATAAAGTAACCTCCGTCAATTTTGTTTGTAATTTTTGAGTGAATATAAAAAGCATAAAGCGGTAAAAAGCAAAGCCGCTCCCGAAAGGGCAGTTCCTCCGAAAAAACTGAAATTTTCAACCGTTGATGTTGAAAAAACATCGGTTGTAACGGAGAAAAGTTTTATTCCTAAATGCGTAAGCAATGCGGTGATAAATCCTTGTAAAATTCTGCAAAAGAAAAATAACAGTTTATTCACCTTAATATCCCCAAGTGCCGAGAAAATCTGAAAATGTACGCAAAGTCCGCCGAATCCTGCCGAAAATGCAACAACCTCAATCGGCAAATCTTTCGATACCGCAGTAACAGCATTGCAAACTTCCGTGAGTATCAAAAACGGTTTTTGAATATTTTCATCTGTAATGTGTGAGCAGAAAATCTCAGTAAATGCCGAAAACAGCACCACAAATGCGCAGATTGCAAACATTCCCCTTGCACCGTCAAGAACAGACTTTACAAGTGCGTCGCCTTTTTGCAGAGTGCTTATTAATATTTCCGAATTGGAATTATCATCAACTTTATTTCTGTAAACGAATTTTAAAGCGAATCCAAGTATAAAAACCGAGATGCATTGGGCGGCAAATATAATAAACCCGACTTCAATGCTCGAATAAAGCTGTACACCGATAAAATTCACAAGAAATCCCGGTCCCGAACACACCAAAAACAGACCTGCCCGTTTACACTCACTTTCACTTGCCGCACCTTTTTTATAAAGCAAATTTACCGTCTTTGCACCAACGGGATAACCTCCGACAAGCGAAAGAATTATTGCCGATGCAAAGCAACCGTCAAGTCCGAAAAGCGGTTTTGTCAGCCATGAAAGATGTCTGCCGATTTTTTCTGCAAGACCGCTATCTGTAATATATGAGGCAAGCACCATGAAAGGGAAAAGTGACGGTACAAGCGTTGAAAGGCACAAGCCTATGCCGTTTTCAGCACCCTTTGAACATTCTTTTGAAAACAGAAGAGCCGTAATGCATAAAAGGAAAATTCCGATTGCTTTAAAAATATTCACCGCCTTTACGGCACTTTTACTCAGGAACATATTAATCACCAATTAATATATATGACGGCAGTTGCATAAAAATAAATGAGAAACGAAAACAGGGGAGATTTTTTTGCCAAAGAAGAAACGAATTGCCGATAAAAACGAAAGATTGCCTTCTCCGATGTTCGATATGGGGACAATGCCGTATATAGAGATGCTCGGAAACCGCAGAATAACCGTTGAGGGTTCAACGGGAATTTTGCTCTATGACAGCGAAAGCATAAAAATTAACACCTGCAAAACCGTAATTTCATTTTGCGGGAGAGGAATGACATTGAAGTGCATTTCAAGCTCCTGCGTTGAAATTGAAGGCTTTGTAACCGACATCAACTTTCTTTCGTGAGGTGAAACTATGCTCCTTAAAATAATACGCTTTCTCAGAGGAAGTGTGGACTTTACCGCAAGTGGAAAATTTCCCGAAAGATTTATGAACATAACCGCAAAGAACGGTGTGAATCTCTGGAATCCAGTTCCGAAAAATAACGCAATATCAGCCTCAATGTACCTTTCCGACTACAAAAAAATCAGAATTCTTGCACGCAAATCAAGGGTTAAAACAAGAATAACAGCCAAACACGGACTGCCGTTTATTATAAACCGCTATAAGAAGAGAACAGGACTTTTTGCAGGTGCGGTATGCGGAATTATTCTCTGTATTTTTCTTTCAAATTTTATCTGGTCGGTAAAAATTTCGGGTACAGAGGAAATCAGCAATACATATCTTGAATCGTTACTTGGTGATAACGGGATTTCCGTCGGTGTGTGGAAAAATAATCTCGATACAGATCAGATAGAACGCAATATTCAGCTGAAATGTGACGATATCCGCTGGATGAGCATAAACATAACGGGCAGTCTTGTCACGGTTGAAGTAAAGGAAACCTACAAAAAGCCGAAGCTTGACACCTCAAAAAAGCCTTGCAATGTAAAAGCCGTTAAGGACGGAGTCATAACACGGATTCAGGCATATAACGGCAGACCTGTTGTTACAAAGGGCAGCGGAGTTGTGAACGGTCAGATTCTTGTCAGCGGTCTTGACGAAACCAAGCAGGGCGATATGCGTTACTTGAGAGCAAACGCAAAGGTTTATGCCGACATTACCGAACAGCAAACGCTTTCAATTCCGAAAAAAGTAACCTACAGTTACGCTGACGAAAATTATGTTGACAGAAAAAATTTCAGATTTTTATGGCTTGATTTTCCCTGTAACCTTGCCTTTGAAAACTACGACAATTTTGTAAGCACAGTTCACGGAGAAAATCTGTTTATAAATGATGTTGTTCTGCCGGTAGGACTTAAAATCAGAACCGACCGTGAACTTGTAACAACCGAAAACTCTGTAAGTAAAAACAAGGCTGAGGAGATTGCAAAGGCTGATTGTATTCTCTATGAGATTTTTACAAAGAATAAAAGCAAGGTTATTTCAAAACAAATTTCCGTTAAAGAAAATAAAGACAGCTACAGGGTGACAACAGATTATATTTTTAACGAAAATATTGCAGATCAGGTTGATTTTGATGTGACAGAATAGAAAAGTTGTGTTATAATCAATTTGTATGTTTTGCTTTGAACGACTGAAATTTTGCAATCGGACACAAACGGAGGGATAACTATGAGAATTTTATGTATAGGTGATGTCGTAGGCAGTATCGGTTGTGAATTTCTTCGCAACAATCTTCCCACGCTCAAAAAGGTGAAAGGCGTTGATTTTGTAATCTGCAACGGTGAAAATTCCGCTGACGGCAACGGACTGACTCCCGTGTCTGCAAAGCATCTTTTTGACAGCGGAGTTGACGCAATTACACTCGGCAACCATTCTTTCCGCAGAAAAGAAGTCTATGACTGCCTTGACTCAAATCCCTTCATTGTCAGACCCGCCAATTTTCCCGAAAATTCAACACCCGGCAAAGGTATAATTAATGTTGACACAGGGCGAAGAATTGTGTCGATTATAAATATTATGGGTAATTCCTATATGGATAACAACCTGAATTGCGCTTTTGAATGTGTAGATAAAATGATTAAACAGGCTGAAAGCAAAATCATAATTGTTGATTTTCACGCAGAGGCAACGGGTGAAAAAAGGGCAATGGGTTATTACCTTGACGGCAGAGTTTCCGCAATGTTCGGAACACACACCCATGTTCAGACCTCGGACGCACAGGTTCTCCCTAAGGAAACCGGCTACATAACCGACACGGGAATGACGGGTACAATCCATTCCGTTCTCGGTGTAAAGAGCGAAATTATAATTGCAAAGCTGAAAAATAAGCTTCCGCAGCGTTTTGACCTTGCAAGCGGAGAATGCAAAATGGAATGTACGCTTTTTGATGTTGATGACAAAAGCGGAAAGTGTGTTTCAGCCGAGTCAATGCGTATTGAATAACACAAATCAGCATAAAGTAAATTGTTTCCAATTGTTAAAAAATATGAAACAATCCCGATTAAGTCGGCTTTTTTTGCAGATAATTAGTGTATTATACTATTGCAAAAAACAAGCTGATAATGTATAATGTTATAATGTGAATTATTGTAAAACTGCGTTTGTCGGTGTAAAATCGGCTTATGCAGTTGATTAAGAAATGTACATTAAAAGGATGTGCCTAAATGATAAACGGACAAATTCTCAAACAGGCTGTTATTTCGGGTGCGAATAATATTTCAAACCAAAAAAACAGTATAAATGATCTTAATATTTTCCCTGTACCCGACGGAGACACAGGTACAAATATGTCAATGACAGTCAATGCGGCTGTTGCAGCGCTTGAAGATTTTGACGGTACCTGTGCAGGTGATGCCGCAGGTATAACAGCCTCTGCAATGCTCCGTGGAGCAAGAGGCAATTCGGGTGTTATCACTTCACTAATCTTCCGTGGCTTTGCCCAGGGACTTAAAGACATTGAAGAAGTTGACGGCAAAAATCTTGCCGCAGCACTCGGAATCGGTGTTGACGCCGCTTACAAGGCTGTTATGAAACCGACAGAGGGAACAATTCTCACGGTTGCAAGAATGGCTTATGAGGCAGGTATCGAAGCCGCTAAGTATGACAGAGATGTTGTGTCTGTATGGCAGACAATCGTTGACAAGGCTAACGAGGCGCTCGCAATCACTCCTCAGCTTTTGCCAGTGCTTAAAAAGGCAGGCGTTGTTGACGCAGGCGGTAAGGGTCTTTGCGTAATCTTTGAGGGTATGCTCTCTGTAATTAAGAACGGCATTATGATTGAAGCTGACGATGACACAGCTCCTGCAACCGTCAGCACATTTGAAAGTGCCGCCGCTGAATTTGACGATGATATCAGATTCACATATTGCACAGAGTTCATCGTTGGCAGAAATGCCGAGATTGAAACCGAAATCGGCGAGCTTCGCAGTTATCTTGAATCAATCGGTGATTGCGTAGTTGTTGTAAATGATGATGAGATTATCAAGGTTCATGTTCATACGGAACAGCCGGGCAATGCTCTTTCAAAAGGACTTGAGTTCGGTCAGCTTCTCACGGTTAAGGTTGAGAATATGAAGGAACAGCACAAGAATGTCAAGTCAACAAAGAAAAAGGCTGAAAAGGAAAAGTTTGTTCCCGCAGAACCTGAAAACGATTTCGGCTTTGTTGCAGTTGCCGCAGGTAACGGTCTTAAAGACCTTTTTAAAGACCTCGGTTGTGACAATGTTGTTTCGGGCGGTCAGAGTATGAACCCGAGTACAGACGATATCTATGAGGCAATTATGGCAACTCCTGCCAAGAATGTTCTCGTTCTTCCAAACAATAAAAACATCATTCTTGCCGCAGAACAGACAATCCCGATGGTAAAAGACAGAAATGTCATCATTGTTCCGACAAGAACAATTCCGCAGGGTATGACGGCAATGCTCAACTTTGATCCCGAGATTTCTGCCGAAAGCAACGCACAGCTTATGACGGACGCACTTGCGTCTGTGGGCACAGGTCTTGTAACCTTTGCCGCAAGAAGCAGTGAATTTGGCGGTAAAAAAATCAAAGAGGGCGACATTATCGCTCTTGAAAACGGCAGGCTTACAATCACAGAAAAGAGCACAGTTAAGGCTCTTGTCAAGCTTGCAAAGGATATGGTCAGCCGTGACACTTCATTCATTACTCTTATCTATGGTGAGGATGTAAGTGAGGAAGAGGCAGAAAAGGCATACGGAGAGCTTCGTGAAAAGTTCGGTTCAAGAACCGATATTACTCTTGTAAAGGGCGACCAGCCTGTTTACTACTTTATTCTCAGCGTAGAATAAGCATTTAAATCGGATTTTTTCAGGGAGCATAATTTTTACGGTTATGCTCCCGTTTTGTATAACGGAGGTGCGGTATGACATCACTTTATAAAACTCCTGTTACAAATTTGAACGGAATAGGTGAAAAGCGTGCCGCACTTTTTGCAAGACTCGGGATTAAAAGCGTTGGAGATTTGATTAATTTCTATCCACGCACATACGAGGATTGGAGCAACATCAAGCATATTGACGAGCTTGAATACGGTGAAACCGTCTGCATAAAGGCTGTTGTCGCAACATCTGTAAACGATACCCGAATAAGCGGCGGAAGAATTATTTCCAAAACCGCAGTCTATGATGAAACGGGTTCAATTCAGCTTGTGTTTTTTAACAATAAATACATCAGCTCAATGCTCAGACAGGGCGGAGAATATTTCTTTTACGGAAAAATCTCATCCGACAGCTACGGAATGCAGATTGTATCTCCGACTTTTGCTCCTGCTGTCAAGGGAACGCAAATCCGTCCGATTTACAGACAAACGGCAGGACTTCCGAGTAAATCGGTTGAATCAGCCGTACGACAGGCACTTTCAATGCTGCCGTCAAAAATTAAGGATCCTTTGCCCGATGCCATAAGAGAAAGATTTGACCTTTGCTCACTCAGACAGGCGTTGTTTGATATTCACTTTCCGAAGAACCGCCAACAGCTTGAAGCAGCCCGAAAAAGGCTTGTTACCGAAGAGCTTGTTGTGCTGAACCTCGGAATGAGAAATCTGCGTGACCACAGCAGAGGAGTAACCTCTCTTGAAATCACAAAGGATTATTCAAAAGAATTTGAATCGCTTTTGCCGTTCACAATGACAAATGCCCAAAAACGGGCGGTGTCGGACTGCATAAACGATATAATCAACAAATCATCTCCGCTGAACCGACTTGTTCAGGGCGATGTAGGTTCGGGCAAAACGGCTGTGGCAGCCTCGGTCTGCTACACGGTTGCCAAAAACGGATTTCAGACCGCATTTATGGCGCCGACTGAAATCCTTGCCCGACAACATTACAAAACATTTCAAAAGCTTTTTGAAAATACGGATATCAAGGTTGGTCTGCTGACAGGCACACTCAGGGAATCCGAAAAAAAACAAATCAGAAAATCACTTGCAGACGGTTCGATTGATATGGTAATCGGAACACACGCTCTCATTACCGATAAAACCGAGTTTAAAAATCTTGCGCTTGCCGTAACCGACGAACAGCACAGATTCGGCGTTGCACAAAGAGCAAAGCTTCTCGGCAAGGGCAACAATCCGCATCTGCTTGTTATGAGTGCCACTCCGATTCCGAGAACACTCGGACTTATCATTTTCGGCGACCTCGACATTTCAATAATTGACGAACTTCCGCCGTCAAGAAAACCCGTGAAAACCGTGTTGCGAACTTCTGCAATGCGTGGCGGAGTGTATGACTTTATCCGCAGTGAAGTAAAACACGGCAGACAGGCGTATATAGTTTGTCCCCTTGTTGAAGAAGGCGAGCTTGACGATGTTGCGTCAGCCGAAGAATATGCCGCAGATTTGATGTTGCGGGAATTTCCTGACATAGCAGTCGGCATAGTTCACGGACAGATGAAGTCTGATGAAAAAGACGAGGTTATGCGTAAGTTTGTCGAGAATGAGTATTCCGTTCTTGTTGCCACAACGGTAATAGAAGTCGGCGTTGATGTTCCGAATGCTACGGTTATTGTGATTGAAAATGCCGAAAGATTCGGACTTTCACAGCTTCATCAGCTGAGAGGAAGGGTTGGCAGAGGCAGTTCGCAGTCCTATTGTATTCTCATCAGCGACAAGGGCAGTAAGACAACAAGAGAACGGCTTGAGGTCATGTGTTCAACGAACAATGGTTTTGTCATTGCCGATGAAGATTTGAAAATGAGAGGCCCCGGCGACTTTTTCGGTCACAGACAGCATGGACTTCCGCAGATGTCGATTGCCGATTTTGCCGACACAAAAAGCCTTGAACTATCTCAAAAAATTGCAGACTGCATAATGGATCGTTACGGCGATATCCGAAACGATGAAATACGATTGTTAAAAGCAGAGGTAGACCGCCTGTTTGAGCGTGGCGGACAAAATGCTTTAAACTGAAAAACTATAAATGGGAGAATTAAGTAAATGAGAAAAACCATAACCAAAACACTTTCACTTCTCTGTATGCTTTGCATCATTATCTGTTCCGCTTTCACATCGGCAGAGGCTGCGTCCTATCCTAATGATGTAAAAACCGAGTCGGACTCAATCCTTCTTGTAAATATGGATTCGGGTCAGACCGTGTATGAAAAAGACGCCGACTCAAAGCGTTACCCTGCGTCAACAACAAAAATTATGACCTACATAATTGCGGTTGAAAACATAGCCGATCTTGATAATACAAAAATTCCGATTAAGCAGTCGGTTCTTGATGTTCTCAAAAACACAGGCAGTTCCCTTGCGAATGTTGAAAATCATGTTGGCAAGAGTATGACTGCAATCGATCTGCTTTACAGCATGATGGTTCCCTCGGGTAATGATGCCGCAATGGTTCTTGCCGACTATATCGGTGAAGGCAATGTTGATAATTTTGTCAAGCTGATGAATGAAAAGGCAAAGGAGCTCGGTTGCGAAAACACTCATTTTGCAAATCCTGACGGACTTCACGATCCCGACCACTATACAACCGCCCGTGATATGTACAAAATCACAACCTATGCGCTCACTCTTCCTCGCTTTGAAGAAATCACAAATACCTGTACATACACTTGTGACGGTGACGATACAGCCCTTGTAACAACCAATTACCTCATTGACGCCAACCGTGGCGGTGAGTATTACTATATGTATGCAAAGGGCATCAAAACGGGTACGACTAACGAGGCAGGAAGATGTCTTGTAACGACAGCGTCGGCAGACGGCTATTCATATATGGCAATTCTCCTTCACGCACCGTATGAGGAAGGTGTGACCGAGGACTACGCAACAATGACCGATGCGGCAGACCTTTTCCGCTGGGCGTTGACAAGTCTTGAAATGAACACTGTAGCCACCTCGTCAAAACCGCTTTGCGAAGTAAAGGTTAACCTTGCATGGGGCAAAAACAGTACACTGCTTTATCCCGAAACCGACCTCAGTGCAATTGTGCCGAAAGACTGCACAGATGAGAATATAATTATTGAACAGGATGTTCCAGAAAGCGTTGACGCACCGCTTGACAAAGGCTCGGTAGTCGGCAAGGCAACAATCTATTACAAAGCAGATGCAAACAGCGAAAAGCAGAAGCTTGCCGAGGTTAATGTTGTTGCAGGCGAAAAGATTGAACGCAGCGGAATTCTCTATGTGTTCAACATCATCGGCACAGTATTTCAGTCCTATTGGTTTATCGTGATTATCGCTCTTATCATTCTCGTTCTTATCATTTACCTTATTATTTCAAAAATTCACGGTAAGCGTAAAAGAAAGAAGAGAAATGTTAAGCATTACCGCAATCTCTGATGCAATAAAAGTGTAATTAAATTGTAAATTTTCTATACTTGAAATTTGAAAACGGTATGTTATAATTATTTTAGGGAATAATTATTCGGAGGTTTTCATATGAAGTGTCCATATTGCAGTTATGAAGAAAGCAAGGTTATCGACTCTCGTTCTGCCGATGACGGCGAAAGAATCCGCAGAAGAAGAGAGTGCCTGAGATGCGGCAAACGCTTTACCACACATGAGGTGATTGAAACTGTTCCGATAATTGTTGTTAAGCGTGATAAATCCCGTGAGGTTTTTGACCGCAACAAGCTTACAGGCGGAATTCTCCGTGCCTGTGAGAAGCGTCCCGTTTCAATTGAACAGATTGAAAATATGGTCAATGATATTGAGGCTCAGCTTCAGTCAAGCCTTGACCGTGAAATCACTTCAAAGCAAATCGGTGAGCTTGCAATGGATCAGCTCAAGAATATTGACGAGGTTTCATATGTACGTTTTGCGTCTGTTTATCGCCAGTTCAAGGATATTAACACCTTTATGGACGAACTCAATAAGCTTCTTACCGAAAAGAAATAGTTTCTTATAAAGAATGAATCCGATACTGTACAGCCTTTCTCGGTTGTACAGTATTTTTTTGCGATGTACCGCAACTCTCCGTTCGTGCAGATAGTTTGCAATATCAAAAACATACTATGCCTGAGCGTAAGTATAGCGATTGCTTTTGCAATTTTAAATAGAGGAGTTCATCGGATGCCCACAAGTAACAGCAGAATATTTAAGCTAAGAGTGTTGTACGGAAAGCAACCTATGCAGTTAATTAAAAATTATACGAAAAAATCAAAAATGCCTCTTGACTTAAAGTTAACTTCAGGGTGTAATATATTCCTGTAAAGTAAAAAACAAACTGAAAAATAGTAAAAATTCTGAAACAAAGGAGATTTACAATGGCAAAGTTAATTGCATTTTATTCACGAGCAGATGAAAATTATTTCGGCGGTCAGTACCGCTATGTAAAAGTCGGCAACACCGAAAAGGTTGCAAAAATGATTTCAGACCTCACAGGAGCCGATATGTTTAAAATTGAGCAGAAAGTTCCGTATTCCGCAAACTACAAGGAATGTGTTGCTCAGTCGGTTAAAGACCTTAAATCAAAGGCAAGACCCGAACTTGTTTCATTGCCGAATCTTGACGATTACGATGAAATTTATCTCGGCTATCCAAACTACTGCGGAACAATGCCTATGGCGGTTTATACTTTCCTTGAAGCATTTGATTTTACGGGCAAAACAATTCATCCGTTCTGCACTCACGAGGGAAGCGGACTTTCAAACACAGTCAATGATATTAAAAATACTGCCAAAGGTGCAACCGTAACAAACGGACTTCCCTTGTTCGGAAGTGATGCCGATAAGGCAGAAGGCATTGTTAATGATTGGATTAAAAAAATTTAATTACACAATTACACAAGGAGATAATATTATGAAAATTGCAGACAAGGATGAATTTGAAAAGCAGAATGTATTCGGCACAGGCACTCCCAACACAGCTTATGCAAAGTATTTTATCGGAGAGTCATACCTAAATCCACTCACAAAGCCCGAGGACGGACTTCACCTTTTAAATGTAACATTTGAACCTGGTTGCCGTAAACTGGATTATGTAGCATAAGAGTGTATAGCGTGTCTGTAGTCTGATTTTTGCCATAAATAAGTACAGGATACACAGAGAATAGAAAAGAATGTGTATTCAGTTAAATAAGAAATAGATAGCTGGTATGAGAGAACAAGGAGTCTTTCATACCAGTTTTTTTGTGGGAAAAGGGATAGGTTGCACAGGATCTGCCAGGAGATTTCAGTAGGTTTGGTGAATAGCTTTCTCCCAGAAGTGTGGTATAGTCTTGTGCTTGGAACAGGAAAACTACACAGAAGGGAGACACCGATATGACAGCACAGCCAGATATCATCTGGAATGAGCAATGCTTGGGGATACGGATAGGAGAACAGGTATGCACCTATCTGAAAAAGCATGATGCGGAATACCAGAGACTGCAAAAGAAAATACTGGAACTTACAGAGAAGTATCCAGTGATAGAAACATTTATGGAGTCGAATCAGTCAATCAGCCTAACAGAAGAAGAGCATAAGGCAGTACATCGATATTTTCAACTGGAGAGCGAAAAGGAAATGATAGAAGAAGAGTACCATTTTTATATGGGACAGGCTCAAATGATCTCTTATGGAGCAATGCTTGGAAAAATAAAAAAAGCAATACTGGGAAAGGATGACGGTGACACAAAGAAACTGCTGGAGCTACTAATGGATACCTGGATTGATGAGGTAGAAGATCAGCTGAAAGAAAATACAGTGTACCAGGGAATGCTGGAAAAAATATCAAAATATGAAGAACAGGTTCAGACAATGGGATTATCAAAAGAAAAGCGAAAAACGATAGACGCATATGTTACTGAAGTCAGTGAAAGATGGATATTATATGCGGAATCTTTATATCAGGCCGGTATGCAGAAAATCTTAGAACTACTGAATCTGTAATAAGGACGGATAAAATGGGGAAGCACGAAAGAAACTTCCCCATTTGTCACTTCTATTCGTCTTTGCCATCAATGAGAAATATGTATGAAACCTGAAAGATTTCAGCAATGGCTTTTAATTCAAGATCAGTGACATAACGCTTGTTTGTTTCGATTCTGGTGATTACATTTTTATCCATATCGTAACCAGCTAACTGGAGTTTATAGGCAAGATCACGCTGAGACATATTGTGAGTCCTGCGAAGCTCAATCAACCGCTGGCTGATCAGATTCTTTTCACCAGACTGTGTCCTTGGCTTTGGCATTTTAAATCTCTTCCTCTCTGGTAAAAGGATGGCCTGTCTCACTTTTTGCACCATCTGTATTGATTTTAACGATTGGACAAGATAGAATCGGTTGTAAAAGTGAGACAAAGCAGAAGAGAAGGGAGAAATATATGGAGCAGGCAAAAATAGAGCAGCTTGCATTTTTATATCTATGCAACGAGCATGATAAAAGGTTATTGCTGAAAAAAGAAAAAATGCCGTTAGCTGATTTTGACAGGTTGACCTACTTGATTTACCATTTAGGTTTTAAGGAATATCATATAAAAGTATGGATGGAATTTGCTGGGGACTTCCAAAAGGAATGGGATTGCCTGGAAGCACTTCAGGAAACAGGTGGGTGTGTTGGAAACATAGATGGTACAGAATCAGAAGTTAAACTCCATGAGATGTGGATTCAGGATTTTTGCAAAAGCACACCAAAAGAGATCGGAGAGTGGATACAAGACCTAGATTATAAATAAAAAATATGATATCATTAGTGGTAGAAATCGAATTTTGTTAGGAAATGATACAATAATGAGTAGTGATAAAGAAATTGCTCATAGCATTGCGATATATATATAGCTATAGGGGGATGTTATGACAGAACAGCAGTATAAGGATTTATTGATAGCAACAGCAAAGATGAGTGATTATGAGCATAAAGATGAGGTGGTGGAGGCGCTTAAAGTTGCTTCTGTTTCATTTCAAAAGGAATGGGCTTTTACATATCATTTGCCAGATCATCGTCAAGAGTATATTATTATTAGCGTTGTTCCAGATAAATTAATTGTCTTGAAAGAACATGAAGATTTTGTTGATGATTTGTGCAAACAGGTTTATGAACCAAACGATTATAATGAGTATAGCGGATTGGTATTAAAACCCGGAATACTTAATATTGCACCAGAAGAAGTAAGCCAAGAGATACTTTTTGATGATATACAAAATCGGATAATTGATGAAATTCGAGAAGCAAAGTTCTCAATTTGGATAGCAATGGCATGGTTCACCAATAAAAAAATATTTGATGAATTATTGAAAAAAAGAAATGAAGGGTTAGATGTAAAAATTATTATTGATAATAATCGTGTTAATAAGGAGAAACCTTCGTTCACTTTGGAAGATCACTTTGAGGTTTATCGGGTGGATGTGATGTCAGAGCGGTACAAAAATATAATGCATAGGAAGTTTTGTGTGATCGATTTAGAAGTTGCAATGCACGGTACTTTCAATTGGACAAACGCTGCAAACTATAATAAGGAACATTGGGATGTAGATCATAATAGAGAAACAGCAAAAACATTTGCAGAAGAATTTGTGAAAATGAGAAGAGATGCTGAATTGTCGATGTTGTGGCTTGATTTTTGAATGGAGTATGTTCATGGATTTAAAAGAATTTTATTTTCAAAATATAAAGGAATCCGAATACCATTATCGTTTTCTGGAATCTGTTAAAAAGGTAAATTATACATATAATATTTTTTGTGGTGAAGAGGAAACTCAGAATTATCAATTTGAGATTTATGATGTTGAAGAAGCAATAACTAAATTTAAAGAACTGTGTCAGCCAGATGTTGATTTTTCAGGTGAAAATAAATGTTGGTTTTATCTAATAACATATTATCTACATATGCTCGGTTATGAGATAAAAGAGTTTCCTAGAATACTAGCAAGGCCCCCTGTTGATCCAACAGACTTTACATATAGAGATATTAGAAATCGAATTATTGCTCTAGGTGGAGATGATAATGGAACTGTTCGTTATGCGACTAGAAGAACCTTTGTAGCAGATCTGACATTTGAGCAAAAGTCTTGTAATATTGAGGTGAACGATTCTATAAATCAGAAATTTATTGAAATTTCTACTAGACAGGCATCTTTCAATAGTATGCATATAGATGAAAAAATTGCTGAGATTGCAAACCTTATTGAAAACCTGTTGAAACAAGATGGAAAATTTATCACACCAGAATATGAAGATGTATGTTGTGGCTTCATTGACGATACGATAGTAAAGAATTATAGAAAGAAAATGCAGTGCTTTAGACATTGCACAGATGAAGCAATAGAGGAAAGAAAGACATACTCCGAAGAACAAAAAAATTTCCTTGTTGATTATGGACTTACAATGGTAAAAGCTATTCATGAATTGGTGAAATAAAGAATAGTAACATAGGCAGCTAGTAGGAACATTTTAAAGCAGTATTTATGTGCTACAAGAACAGAAATAGAGAATCCAAATTATAAATTAATTAAAAGTGATAGCATACAGTTATGCATATTTGTTTGTAAATATACATAACTGTATTTTTTATTACGGGCAGGGTTCTTCGGGGTTCTGCCCTTTTTCTCTTTTTCCAGACCAAAAGACCACCTGCTGGAAAAGAACAAGAAAAACCAGAAAGGATGTGGTGACTTATCATTATAGGAATTGACCATGGATATTATGCCATAAAAACTCCCCATGTATGTTTCCCGACCGGACTGACCGGATACGATTACGAGCCGTATACCATGCAGAATGTCCTGCAGTACAATGGGAAATTTTATGTGTGTGGAACCGGGCGGCAGACGCTGGTGAGAAGTAAGACTTCCAATGACAATTATTATCTTTTGACAATGGCAGCCATTGCCCAGGAAATCCGCTATCGCCGGGGAGAGCGGAAAACAGATGTAGTTCTGGCAGCCGGTCTTCCACTGGCAAGTTTTGGCAGGGAGAAAAAAGGCTTCCGGGAATATCTGTTTCGGAAAGAGCAGCCTCTGCGTTTCCGGTACGAGGATGAGAGCTATGAGATCCGGATTCAGGATGTAAAACTGTTCCCACAGGGATACTCAGCCCTGGCTCTCCACCCGGAATGTGTTCGGGACGAGCCTTCTGTTCTTCTCGCAGATATCGGTGGCTGGACCGTAGACCTGATGCGGCTGGACAACAGTGTTCCAAATGCCGCTACCTGCCGCAGCCTGGAACTTGGTGTGATCCGGTGTGTGGATGAGATCACCGAGCAGGTACGCAGAAATACCGGACTGTCTGTAACGGATATTCAGATCGAACGTGTTCTGAACGGTCAGAGCTGCAGCATGGACCCGGCCGCAAAAGAAATCATTGTCCGGCAGGGAAGGCTCTACACGGAGAAAATACTGTCTGCAATTATGGAAGCCGGGTTCGATCTGAAGGCAATTCCGTCCGTGATCATGGGCGGCGGAGCCAGCATTCTGAAACGGCACGTGACACCGCAGGACGGGCTGTGTCGGCAGATTTACCTGACAGACGTACATGCCAATGCTTCCGGCTATGAGCGGATTGTGGGGCAGATGTGCGCGAAGTAAAGAGACCCGTTTTCTCGTTCCGCCTGAACCTTGATAACCCAGATCACAAAAAGGCATGGGAGATCCTGCAAAGTGTTCCAGATGGACAGAAGAGCAGCTATCTGGTTCAGGTGATCTTAAAAGATCAGGAAAACAACCAGCTGGAGAAAAGCATCCGGCAGGCAATCCGGGAAGAACTGGCAGGTGTTTCCATTTCTGGCTCCGGGGAGAGTGTTTCAAAAAAGGAAGAAATCCCGTCCCAGATGCTGGATTTTCTCTCCGGGCTTGAGGATGCATTCTGAAAAAGTCAAGTCTTTCCTGGTGATAAAATAGCCAAATTTCAAGCAGTCAAATTAGTATACACCAGTTTACAACTTTATAATTAATAGACTTGCTGACGAATCAGCTGTTTTAAAGCCTTTATGATAACATTTGATTTTATATGTGTTTCGATGTTTCTAACGAAATTGGTCAAAAATATCTGGCTGCGAATGCCCTGACTTAATTCAAAACGAAACTCCTGTACACTTTTTGTACGGTATTCGGAAAACTGCTCATCCTGATAGGGTAAGATCTTCATTGCACAATAACAGATATTGATCAGATTTACCAGCATTTCAATACCCTTGCAGCTTCGTACCATATACCTGCAAAGTGACCAGAAGGTTTTCTGCTCATAGTAGCTTGTTTCAATATTCCACCGGAACGAGTACAAAAACAGCGGAATATATTTCATCCTGTCATTCTTCCATACAGGTATGCAAAGCATAATACTTACAAAGCAGTGTCCATTCAGATAATTGGAACCATTATGTGCGGCATGGTCAAAGAGTTTTGAAACATTCTCAAACCGAGTTCCGGCCTTTGCTACCATGGTATCATCCACACAAAGAAATATCGGCTGTGTTGCCAGTGAATCCGGTATCATTCTCAAAGCAACTTTAGCTGTGATATTCATAAAGTGGGAATAATCAACTTTTG